>OLVP01000005.1_pt1 | contig 235191 bp, 209 predicted proteins | sample 1673281 | NCBI WGS metagenome assembly OLVP01 (sample SAMEA3178940, study PRJEB25190) | human gut metagenome | biome: human gut; feature: human-associated habitat; material: faeces | place: Austria | collected 2013
TATATTAGAATAAAGAGGATTAGAAAATTGTTATGAGAGCGAAGAGAGAATTTTTTAATGTGGCTAGATAATGAACTTTCACTATTTAAACAAAATATAGAAATGTTACGAGTGAATCAACGCATAGGCAGATTAGCATATTTGTGGGCTGTGTGTGGATTAATGGTTAGTAAATTTTTAGCTTACCTTATATTCGTTGTGTTGATAGGGATTATTCAAGGGACTCCACTTCAAGGTAGTCAGTATTTGTCTTATATTTATTTCGGAAGTCTACAGATTATACATATAATTGCAACTATTTTTATACTTAAACGTAGACTAAATGATTGTGGTTCATCCTTGTGGTATATGATCTTGGTTCCCATAGCATATCTAAGTTTATGGGTGTATTGGGGGATGAGTTTTAGTTGGGCGTCTATATCCGAGACTATTGTAAATGCAAGCTTTTATTGGGATGGGTTCTTTTGGCAGTATTTCATCTTAGCTTGCCTTGCCTCTTAGCGTGTCAGATTCTAATAAATATGGTTTAGATGAAGGACGAGATAGATATAATAACTATATTATTGCCTATACTCGAAGTTCCACGATTACTAAAGCTACAAATAATAGTAAATTTGACTATATTTGTAGCTGTATATGGGATGTTTTATTTGCTAAGCCATTTGATATTAAAGGAAGAGCTTCCGTATCAGCTTTTTGGGTTGGTCTCATAGGAACTCGTCTTTTCATGGATATCATTATGAGTATGGTTATAGCCGTAGTATCGTTAATTGTTCAGTTTGGTATACCTCTTTATATACCACGTTGGGGATTTATGTATATCCTGATATGGCCAGCTATAGCAATGATTACATTAGGCATACGTAGACTTCATGATTCCCTATTAAGTGGGTTATGGATTATTGGTCTTTTCGTTCCGTATATTAATATTTTTGTTAGCTATCATCTTTTGTTTAAAAAATCTTGGCATATTGAAAGTTAAGATTTTCCTTGACTTTCATTCTATAGAAACATTATAATCAGATTATAATTTTATACTCGCCTGAAAGAAACCGATGAGGTGGAGATAAAAATAGGAAATGCACTCACAGAGAGCGGGATTAGCTGAGAACTCGTAGTACGCAGCTTATTAAATGGACCACCGAGGGCGCATGGAACAGAATGAACTTTCACAGTCATTCCTAGTATGGTGCGACGTCACACGAGCGTTAGTCGTGAGGGATATGTTAGTATCCTGCGAAAGGGGAATGCACTGCATTCAAACAAGGTGGTACCGCGATTTATAGCACATACAATCATATTGTAATAATAGAACTATAAACTCGTCCTTGACGTTATATTGTCATGGGCGAGTTTTTTTATTGGCAAATGCCAGATGGAGGTTCTCATGATTTTCCCTAGTCTTGACCGTGTGAAAGCTATCGCACCGGGCTACGATATCGTGCCTGTATATATGGAAATTTTATCCGACGTACGTACGCCGATTAGTGTGTTGAAAGCGTTAAAACAAGTGAGCAGTCATACGTACTTGCTTGAAAGTGCGGATAATAGTAATCATTGGGGCCGTTACTCCTTCTTGGGTTACGATCCTAAGATTGAGCTATTCTGTAAAAACCATACAATGACCATCAAAGACGGTACTACACGTACCTTTGAGTGCTCTGATCCTGCCGCAGAAATTCGCAATATTTTGAGCCAATATAAAAGTCCTCGTTTAGAAGAGTTACCAACCTTTACAGGTGGCTTTGTAGGCTACTTTGCATGTGAATATATTCGCTACATCGAGCCAACACTCGATTTTCCAACGCCAGATGATGACCCTGCGATGGTGAACGATGTAGACCTTATGCTCTTTGATAAGGTTATCGCTTTTGATCACTACAAAAATAAAATTTACTTAATCGCCAACATCAACACAAATGATTTAGAACGCAACTACAACAAGGCTGAACTTGAATTGAAAACTCTTGCAGATCTCGTTGTAAACGGCAAAGAGGCGGATGTGCCAAAAGGCATTCTTAAAACAGAGTTTACCTCTGAATTCACAAAGGACGAGTTTGAAGCAGTTGTTAAAAAGACGCAGCACTACATCAAGGAAGGGGATATCTTCCAATGTGTTGTATCTAACCGTCGCGAAGCCGAGTTTGAGGGGAGTTTGTTAAACGCATACCGCGTATTGCGAACCTTGAATCCATCTCCATACATGTTCTACCTATCTGGTGGCGATGTAGAGCTCACAGGTGCTTCTCCAGAGACATTGGTAAAATTAACAGATGGCAAGATGTACACCTTCCCAATTGCAGGCACCATGCGCCGCGGCAAAAATGAAGCAGAGGACCTTGCTATTGAAGAAAAACTAATCAATGACGAAAAAGAGTTGGCTGAACATAATATGCTTGTTGACCTTGGTCGTAACGATTTAGGTAAAATTTCTAAATTTGGTTCCGTAAAAGTAGAGGCGTTACATATGTTGCAACGTTTCTCGCATGTTATCCATATTACATCTACTGTAAGCGGTGACATGCAAGACGGCAAAGATGCACTCGATGCAATCGGTGCTACACTGCCAGCAGGCACGTTGTCTGGGGCGCCTAAGATTCGTGCTATAGAAATTTTACACGAACTTGAAAAAAGCCCACGTGGTGTATATGGTGGCGCCGTAGGTTATATCGATTTTTCTGGTAACATGGACGTATGTATCGGCATTCGCATGGCTATGAATAAAGGCGGTAAGGTCTATGTTCGTGCTGGTGCAGGCATCGTTCGAGATAGCGTTCCTGAAAGCGAGTTTAATGAAACCTTGATCAAAGGCCAATCCATGATTTCCGCAATTACAGATGCACAGGAGGTAGAATAATGGTACTCCTTATAGATAATTACGATAGCTTCTCCTTTAATTTATACCAATTAGTAGGATCTATCGATCCAGATATTAAAGTTATCCGCAGCGATGAATTAACAGTTGAAGAAATCCGTGCTTTGAAACCAGACTATGTGATACTTTCACCAGGACCTGGCAGACCAGCTGATGCGGGTGTATACGAAGACCTATTGCGTGAATGCAAAGGGGAATTCCCAATCCTCGGCGTATGTCTCGGTCACCAAGCTATCGGCGAAGTATTCGGTGGCACCGTATCCTACGCAAAACAAGTGATGCACGGCAAACAAAGCGTGGCGAAACAAGTACACCCATCCAAAATCCTTAAGGGCTTGCCTGAACAATTCGAAGTCGCACGATACCACTCTTTGGCGATTATCGACGAAACTATGCCAAGCGAACTCATCGTCACATCCGTTACCGACGACGGCGAAGTAATGAGCGTAGAACACAAAGACTACCCGATATATGGAGTGCAATTCCATCCGGAATCCATTATGACACCGAACGGGGAACAAATGATTCGCAATTTCTTAGAAAAATAAATTACAGTCTAATTTATGTATCGAGGGGCCATTCTTAGGCTCTAGAACGATAAGGCAGAAATAAGGTCTCTCGGAACTCCAAGTGGCCACCGCCCCACTACGTGGGGCCGCCAAGTCGTTCCTTATGACCTTATTTCCTGCCAACTCAACCTTGGCATTACCTACTTAATAGCCCCTCTACAATATATATATATATCGAACAGTAACTATATTTTTCTAAAGAAATATGCGAATCAGAACCTCTAATATAGAAAGAGGTGGTGCAAAGCACCACCATTCCCACCACCCTATAAAGAAATGACCTGTACGTTACTCCATATAATGTGCAGGATCATTTGATAATAGTTTGTTTGAGGGGTATCTATTAAATTGGTATGGTTTTTAGCTGAATAAATACGATTGGGTTATGTGCGAAGTCGACTTGGCGCCCCGCATAGCGGGGGGGTGGCCACTTGGAGGCTGAGGTCATGACCCAATCGTTACCGACTAGGTAGATTTGGCATCAATTTAATAGATATCCTCAAAAGGAGATATAAAATGATTAAAGACGCATTATATGCAGTAACGCATGGTCAGGATTTATCTTACGACCTTGCTAAAGATACAATGAACAAAATTATGAGCGGTGATGTACCCGAGGTTCCTATGGCTGGTTTCTTATGCGCATTGGCAGCAAAGGGCCCAACTGTAGATGAGGTTACGGCGTTTGCTGAGGTTATGCGTGAGAAGGCTGGTTCTGTACCTCATGAAGGTACAGTTGTAGAAATCGTAGGTACTGGTGGCGATGAAGCGAATACGTTTAATATTTCTACTACGTCTGGGTTCATTATTTCTGCAGCAGGCATTCCCGTAGCAAAACATGGTAACCGCAGTGTATCTAGTAAATGTGGTGCTGCAGACTTGATCGAAGCGTTGGGCGCTAAATTAGAGCTTAATGGTGAACAAAACGAGGCGGTGTTGAACAAAGCGAATATGTGTTTCATGTTTGCGCCAGTGTATCACCAAGCTATGAAATATGCAGGTCCTGTACGTAAATCGTTGGGCGTTCGTACAGTATTTAACATCCTTGGACCCTTGGCAAATCCAGCAGGTGCTACGGTTGAGTTGATGGGCGTTTACGATAAATCTTTAGTAGAACCATTGGCTTGCGTATTGGCTAATCTTGGCGTTAAACGCGGTGCTGTGGTACACGGCTTTGACGGCCTTGATGAGATTACGGCTACCAATAAAACGTACGTATGCGAAATTAATAATGGTACTTTCACAAGCTACGAATTCGATCCTAAGGAATATGGTTTCGAATACGCTGATAAAACCGAGCTTGAAGGTGGCGATGCTACGGTGAATGCTGAGATTACTCGCCGCGTTCTCGGTGGTGAGCAAGGCGGTAAACGCACTGCGGTTGTTCTTAACGCGGGCATGGCGATTTACCTAGCAAAAGACGGCATTACATTGGCAGAGGGCATCGAAGAGGCGAAACATATAATCGATTCTGGTAAGGCGCTTGCGACAATGGAACAGTTTGTGAAAGCAACCCAAGAGGTGTAACCATTGATTTTAGATAAGATTATTGAGGCTACCAAAATTCGGGTAGCCCAAGAAAAACAGGTGGAATCTCCAGATTCTGTGAAAGCAGCGGCTTTGGCATTGCCTGCAGATACAGGATTTCCTTTTGAAGCGGCCCTTCGTCAGCAAGACTTCAACTTTATTTGCGAAGTAAAGAAGGCGTCTCCTTCTAAGGGGATTATTGCTGAGCACTTCCCGTATTTAGATATCGCCAAAGAATATGAAGTAGCAGGTGCAGCAGCTATCTCTGTATTAACAGAGCCAGATTTCTTTAAGGGGGATAAAAAATATTTACAAGAGATTGCTAGTGCCGTAAAAATTCCCGTGCTTCGCAAGGACTTCATCATCGATGAATACCAAATCTACCAAGCAAAGGTATGGGGCGCTAGTGCCATCCTTTTAATTTGTGCATGCCTTGATGTGCCGATGCTGACAAAGTTCCGTGAACTAGCAGATTCTCTTGGCTTATCTTCCTTAGTAGAGGCTCATGATAAGCATGAGGTACAAATGGCCATCGATTGCGGTGCCCGCATTATCGGCGTTAACAACCGCAATTTGAAAGACTTTACTGTAGATGTACAAAACAGTGTACGCTTGCGTAATCTCGTGCAAGATGATGTGATTTTCGTATCTGAAAGCGGCTTAGAAACGCCAGAGGATATACAAGTATTGCGCGATAACAATATCGGAGTAGCTTTAATGGGTGAAACTTTTATGCGTTCTCCAAACAAGGTGGAGAAACTAGCATATCTCTATGGTCCAACCTACTACACACCAAAGGTTAAGATGTGTGGTATTTCAAAGGTAGAAACAATCCCTGCTGTAGTAGAAGCAAAACCAGACTATATGGGCCTTGTATTTGCACCAAGTAAACGACAAGTCACTGTAGACCAAGCTAAAACATTAGTTGAAGAACTACATAAGCAATATACTAAAAGATATAACAATGGTGCTGAACAGTCTAATGATGATGAGATTAAAACGGTAGGTGTTTTCGTCAATGAAACGCTAGATAATCTCGTTACGATTGCCACAGAAGTAAATCTTGATGTGGTGCAATTGCATGGCGATGAAGATGAAGCTTTCATCCAATCCTTAAAAGAACGTACTAATGTAGAGGTTTGGAAGGCTGTTCAAATCCGTAGCGCTGCAGATGCAGAGGCGTGGATTGATAGCAGTGCGGATATGCTATTATTTGATGCGTATCATAAGGACGAGCGAGGCGGTACGGGTGAAGTATTCGACTGGTCTTGCTTAGATGAGTTTGAACGACCGTTTATGCTCGCTGGTGGTATCGATAGCACCAATGTGGCGCGTGCCATTCGTACGGTTCGACCGTACGGCATCGATATCAGTAGCGGCATTGAAACAGAAGGTGTGAAGGACGATGAGAAGATAAAAGCTTTCACCAACATTGTGAGAACAATAGCAATGCCATAGTATGGCGTGCTAGCAGGAATGGTATATAGAAAGGTAAGTTATATGAGTAAACAAAGACATGGCTATTTTGGCTCCTTTGGGGGTCAATTTATGCCAGAAACATTGATGAATGCAGTCATCGAACTAGAAGAGTCGTACAACAAGTACAAAGATGATCCTGATTTCGTACATGAACTTGAGGATTTACATAAAAAATATACAGGTCGCCCATCTCTTTTATACTATGCGGACCGTATGACAAAGGACCTTGGGGGAGCCAAAATTTATTTAAAACGTGAGGACTTAAACCATACTGGTTCTCACAAGTTGAATAATGTAATCGGTCAAATGTTATTGGCAAAACGGATGGGTAAAACTCGTGTTATTGCTGAAACCGGCGCAGGTCAACACGGCGTGGCAACGGCTACTATCGCTGCGTTGATGGGCATGGAATGTGAAGTATACATGGGTGCAGAGGACTGTGAACGTCAAGCACTTAACGTTTACCGTATGGAATTGCTAGGCGCTAAGGTGCATCCTGTAACAACAGGGACTAGTACATTGAAAGATGCGGTTTCCGAAGCGTTACGCGAATGGACAAACCGCATGTCCGATACGCACTATGTATTGGGCTCCGTTATGGGTGCTCACCCATTCCCTATGATCGTTCGCGATTTCCAATCTATTATCAGCCGTGAAGCGCGTGAGCAAATCCTTGAAGCAGAAGGCAAATTACCAACAGCTGTTATGGCTTGCGTAGGCGGTGGCTCCAATGCGATGGGCATGTTCTATCACTTCATTCCAGATGAAGGGGTTCGTCTCATCGGTTGTGAAGCAGCAGGTCGCGGCATCGATACAGAGGAACATGCGGCGACAATCGCGAAGGGGTCTGTTGGTATCTTCCATGGTATGAAATCCTACTTCTGCCAAGATGAAGACGGTCAAATTGCTCCAGTATATTCTATTTCTGCAGGCCTCGATTATCCTGGCATCGGTCCTGAACATGCGTACTTGCACGATAGCGGTCGTGCTGAATATGTGCCTGTTACAGATGACGAAGCAGTAGATGCCTTTGAATATTTATCTCGCTTGGAAGGTATTATTCCTGCGATTGAAAGTGCTCATGCGGTGGCACATGCACGTAAAATTGCTCCTACTATGAGCAAGGACGACATCATTATTATTTGTTTATCTGGTCGCGGTGACAAAGACGTAGCGGCTATGGCGAAATATAGAGGGGTGGATCTTCATGAGTAAAATTAAAGATGCTTTTACAAAGGGCAAGGCATTCATCCCGTTCATTAGTGCTGGTGACCACGGTATTGAAAATACAGAACGTTATATTCGCATTATGGTGAAAGCCGGTGCAGACATGGTGGAAATCGGTATTCCCTTCTCTGATCCAACAGCGGAAGGCCCAGTTATCCAAGAAGCAAGTACACGCGCATTATCTACAGGCGTAAAAATCAATGATATCTTCGATATGGTGCGTCGTCTGCGTACAGGTGATGATGCGGTGACTATACCGCTCGTATTCATGACCTATTTGAATCCTATTTACGTATTTGGTCGTGAAAAATTCTTTACCCTCTGTGAAGAGGTGGGAATCTCTGGTGTTATCGTACCAGACATGCCGTTTGAAGAAAAAAGCGAGCTCGCTAGTGTGGCTCATAAGCATGGTGTTGAAGTTGTATCCTTAATTGCGCCAACATCTGAAAACCGCATCGAAATGATCGCCAAAGACGCAGAAGGCTTTGTATACTGTGTATCCTCACTTGGCGTTACAGGCATGCGCAGTGAAATTAAGACGGATATTAAATCCATCGTTGAAACCATTCGCAAATATACGGATATCCCTGTAGCTGTTGGTTTTGGTATTTCTAAGCCAGAACAAGCGGAAGCTATGGCGCGCGTATCCGATGGAGCTATCGTAGGCTCTGCCATCGTTAAAATCGTGGCAGAACACGGTGAACATGCAGATCAAGCGTTGTTTGATTACGTACAATCCATGAAGCAAGCTGTTCTAAAGGCTGGCGCATAACATAATAACTCATATAGCCTTGGGAAAAATTATATAGGGGATAACATAAAAGGACGTTATGCAATGTATAACGTCCTTTTCATTGGTTGGTTAATTTAGTTTTGTGTTTTTAGGGCTAGTAATATGTATTATGCGCAAGGCTTAGTCATTAGAGGATTCAGAACGTTGATGTCGTTCACTGCGTTTTGCTGTTGCATTTTTATCATGCTTTTCACGTTCAGATATTCTATGCTTTCTGTGCTTTTTCTTTTTATCATTTACTTTGTACCATGGATGATTGCTGCTATCTAATGTGCCATCATCATTTTTTACCATGCGATGGTTTTCACCGATTTTGAAGTGATAATCTTTGGCTTGGGCTACATTGGCACTAATACCAACTATTAAAAAGGCACCTAAACTGGCCAAGGCTACTGCTTTAATTAATTTAGCTTTCATAATTATCTCCTGTATAATTAATTGTACAAATTTTAGTTGTAAGAAATATATCTGTAGTATAGGTAGATTTCATGAATAAAAAATGAATCAACTAAGTTGATAAATCATAGTATAATAGGAATATCTATATATGTTTATTATTTAATATTATCTAAGATTATAGTAGGAGCTTTATGAAACAGAGAGTATACGAAATCCTCTATCGTGAGCTAGTAGAAAACTATGCGAACAGTAAGGGACGTACCAATACAGCCGATTTTTGGCTCACCATAAGTGCTATATCCTTTGTATATGGCTTAATTATATGTATTACAGGTCTTGCAACCTACATACCGTACGGATTTCTTTATGCTGTCTCTATCGGTGGCGGTGTATTATTTGTATTGTCCATCCTGTTATGCTTGCCGAAGATTATGCTAATGGCAAGACGGTTACGAGACTCTAATAATGATCCAACGTTGATGATTTTGCTTTTGGTTCCTATTTTAGGCTGGCTTGCATTATTGTATCTATTCTGTAAGCGCACATCGCCTGTATCTAATGGATTAGAGGAAAAACGTTCCGTATCGGGCCTCTTTATTGTGGCTATATTAGTATTAGGCTGCCTAGCTATTAGTGCAGGTAGTACAATGATTAATCATAATTTTATAGTAGAGGAGACTGCTTATGGCAATTTAGAACCTAGTTCGTTAACGAAACAAGCAAATCGTCTTTTACAAAGTGAAACGGCTACAACAGAGGGGCGTACTGTGGTAAGTAATTATTATGAAGCCCTCAATAAAAAGGATTATCATGGTGCATATCGTTATTTGAGCGCTCGTGCTATGGAACGATATGGTACCTTTGAACTATGGGAACAAGCCATGACTAAGGAAGAGGTTCCTAAGGTGAAAGCGATACAGCTTGACTATGTTTCTCAAGACCAAGATGATGATATTGTTGTAAACTATATGGGCTTTACCGTTACTTTTAAAGATAAATCAGAGCCTCTATTAGTTCGTTTGCATAATGAAGGCAAAGGCTGGGGCATTGTTGCTATTGAAGCCATGGAGGAGGATTAGGTTATGTCAACCATAAATATATATGATTTGAACTATACTGATGCCTTCAAATTAGGTATTAGGAACTATGCTAATTTTAACGGTCGTGTTAGCCGTAGTGAATATTGGCGATTTGTGGCAGGCGTTACATTGATACAAGGATTACTTGGCATTTTAGCTTTACTTTGTAGTATCTTGGGCTTCCCTAATTATGAAGCGCTTATCGATAATGTTGCTGTAGGGGTATCCCTTTTCTTTATAGTTCCTAATATAGCTATCACAGCGCGGCGTATGCATGATATTGGCCGGAGTGGTTGGACGCAGCTAATCTCATTTATTCCTGTTATAGGATTCTTTATATTCCTCGTTTACGAATTGCGTCGTGGTGATGAAAGAGAGAATTCATATGGTGAAAGAACCGGATATACACCTATTACTCCTGAGGTTGGCAAAGCTACTGGTCTAGAAGAAACTCCATCCCGTCGCCAAGATTGGGCGATGGGGATTGCTATCTTTATTATCCAATCTATTATTATTGCTGATATTATTAGAGAGATATTATGGTATGGTATTAATGGGAATGGATATATGTAATAAAGATCTGCATTTATTAACAATCTCATTATTTTATTTTATAAAAGTTTAACATCTCCTTTATAGACAATATAACACTTTGTAGTAAAATGAATTTCAGATGAATTCAAAAATATAGATATTAATAAATAAAAAATATCTAAGTTGTTATATGTGTTAAGTACAGCAGGACTTCGTAATCTTTGCTGATTCCTGTTTGTAACTAGAAGGAGTTTATTATGAAATCTTGTCCCTATTGTGGACATGAAGTGTTAAAAACAGATTGTTACTGTCCAGAATGTGGGCATGTTAGTAGGCCACAAATCTCGTTAGATAAATACAATCTAGGCTTGATTGAAAACTTTAAACAATGTTTGGTTTATAAATATGCTGATTTTGATGGTCGTGCAAGTCGTAGTGAATATTGGCATTTCTTGTTAGTCTATCAATTGTTGTTTGTGGCCATTCTATTTACTTGTGCTTTTTTGAGCTATATTAGCCCCCTATCTAGCGTAGTAGGCGTAGGTTTTGGTTTGGTCATCCTTGTCCTTTTGTCCGTGATTATGGTTATTCCTGGCGTGGCTGTTTCAGTGCGACGTCTACACGATCAAGGCCGCTCAGGGGGCCTCGTATTTATTGGATTCATCCCTGTGATAGGGACTATTATCCTGTTGATCCTTATGGCTCTGCCTGGTGAAAGCCAATCAAATCGCTTTGGTCCCCCTACAGGTCAAGTGGTTGTAACAAAACAAATGGCCCGTGAATTAGGTCTTATTGATACTACGCCATCTATGGGACTAACTGCAGGACTATTCTGCGCTATCTTTGTACTCTGGTTCTTGGTGGATAAACTACTTATGACTAGTGCGATGTAAAAGAATACTATATAAACCCTTACATGTAGTAGGGGTTTATTTAATATGTATTAGAAAATGATAAATCTGTAAAAGGAATTAGATTATTATATTATGTAAATAAGACCTATCATCTTTCTTATGATGGGGTTAATCAAATCGAGTTTGAATAGAATATATTCTTTATAAGACCTCTTACTTTTGTAAGAGGTCTTTTCGTGAACTTTAGATGAAGTTTTAGGCGTGTGTTGATAGAGTGTGTAAACAAAGTATAAAATAAATTAATATGAGTTGATTATTAGGAGAGGGCATGTCTATGGGCTATATAAGTAATTCTAAATCTAGCGTAAGTGGATTAGATCAAGCGTTAGGTAATATTAATAACAATATTATAATTACCAATGATAATGTATTAGCTGCATCTGATACTATACGATCGGCACATGATGAATTATTAGCGGTTGCAAAGCGATTAGATGAGTTTGTATTTTATCAAATGCGACAAAATAGACTAGCACAAGCTAGAACAGAATTAATTAAAATTCGTCAAGAGCTAGAAAAACAATTTGGGCATTATGATTCTGTTCGGCGTACGACACAGGGGATTCTTCAATCTAATGATATTGGAATAGTTAGAAAGAATACTATTGAGACTGCCACTGAAGAGCTGATGATTCAAACACCTGGATATTGGCTAGCACCGTGTTTAGTTGCATTATCTGCTTGGATTGCAGATAAAAAAGAACTTGCTGACAAAGCTTTAAAAGAAGCGTTGCATCGTGATGAGAAAAAGACCTCTTTGTTTTTCTTGTTGGTTTGTCGCCGTGCAAATCGAAATATAGCGACCTTAAAATGGTTGGATAAATATCTTAATTTGCAAGATGCAGAGGCAGTTGATAAAGAAACTATTATCATTTTAGATGCTTATGCTAATGGTGTGTTTTCAACTGACAGTGAAAGTATAGTAAAAGATAAGATATTACAATGGATTTCATATTTACAAGCTCAGCCAAGCTATCAAGAAGAACAACTGAAGTATTGGCGGATAGCATTAATTGAATCTGGGACTAATAATGTTAAGTTTTCAGATTTTGAATACTTGAGTAAGTATTGTCCGACATGGGAGGAATGGGCGTTTATTTTAAGTACAGCTCGTTGTCATGAAGCGATTTATAACCATTTTAAAAGAGCTTTAGAGAAACCAATTCAGCCAATAGATTTAGTTAAGCGGTTGGATAAAGTATTAGAACAATTGGTATCTAATTATGATAAAGAGGAGTTGTCATTACGCAAGGCTGAAGCCTATGAATCCCTTATTATTAAACATAAGGGAAATGAAGATGCCGCAAATAAAGAAATGGAAATTGAGGCTATTAATCTTGCTCCTACTAGAGATTTAGCATCTATCCTTTCTGAAATAGCATTAAAGCCAGAATTAACACAATCATCTCCGGCGGCTCAAAAGCTTGCAATTGCATTATCAAAAGATTACATTCTGACTGCTTATTCTCAAGTTGTAAATAAATGTCGTAAACATATACCAACAAGCATTCCATTACAAATAGATGGTTTTAGTGCTACAACTCAAGATGGTAGTAATGAATTAGAGGTAATTGCAGAGTTTAATGCTTATTTGAATAAGTTGATGGAAAAAGATTTAGAGCCGATAGCACTTAGTCTTTTAGATAAGTTTTCAGTAATAGGTGGCGGTACACTTATACTTATTTGCTTAGTTATGATTGTTACGGGTAGTTACTTAATGGGCTTTACTGTAGCTATTTTGGGAATTTATATGATTATTGCTTTTTTATCAAAAAATAAAAGTGTAAATTCCGCACGTAATAAAGTAGTTAGCGATTACGAATTGCGTAGCGAAAAAGGTTCTATTATTATTCAAAATTTTATGGCTGAAGTAGTAGATTATTTTGATGAATTCTATACCCGAGATAAAGAGGTTAATAAGGTACAAGAATTACTTGAGTTGGTTACACCTGAACAATATATTCAAAAAAATGCAGATCTGAAATCTCGTGCGGTTAAGTTATAGGAGTTATGTATGAATCCAGCTGATAAAATTGCCTTTTTGAAATCACTTTCAAAAGCTGCAATAACTAATAATGAGATAGAGACGCCTAGTATAAAAGAATTACCAACATTAGATACGGTAGAACCAAAGATACAGCCTAAGAGAGAAAGCTATGTATCATCTGTTTTAGAGAGCACTGCTGAGTCTATAGAACAAAGTTTACGAGTGGATGCAGAGAAGTTGGAAAAAATGACATCGACAGTCTTAGAGGCATCTATGTTGGCAGATGGTTTAGCGGAATGGGATATTGAGCCACCTATTAGTTTTGTAAAGCGTAGAGGATAATTATGGAAAGTAATCCAACAACCTATGCAGCGTGGGTTGTATTACTAAATCAAATTAAAGAGGGAACCTGTGATGTCGAATTATTAAGTCGTGCTAGGAATGGTAGTTATACTAATCAAACATCAGCTCTCCAGCGATGGTTACAGAGGTTTAAGGATGTAGTTGATATACGCATTAATATAGCTCATCAACAATTTAGCCTTAGCTATGGAAAGTCGAATGGGCATGAGGCGGCTATGGTCTCCTCGTTACTTACACTTCGTCGTGAATACCAATTCTTAATTGATCTTTGTAGCATTCCAGCTATGCCCGAACAAGAAGAAATGCAGTTTCTTGAAAAAATAATTGATATTGCTAATAAAACTCAAAAAACATTAGAGCATAATGCATCGATAGATTTATATGGAAAATATAAATCTATCGTACAGCAAAATGGTGTTAATAGATTAAGGAGGCCTATAGAGAATGAGTAATAGTATAGAGGCAAAAGCCTTAATTGAGCGATATCTAAAGGCCCGAATTCCATTTGTGGCTATAAACTCTATTGAGCGTGCGGGGGTATTGGGAATATTAAAAGATATTGCGGTAGATTTATCTTTGCCTGTTTATGTCCATACCTTATCTAGGGGGCTTTTTGATATCACGACAGATCGGATTATTAACGAAGATAAGTCCGTATATAGCGCTATTGAATTTATGTCCGATCAAATGATGAGACGGCAAAATTTAACCATATTATTTACTGAGGTTCCGGATTTATCTGGTGCATCTAGTGATGCAAAGCGCTTTAAAGATCTTGTGACACTTGCTAATGAAATGGGTGGCACAATCATGGTGCTTACTAATGATGCTGTATGGAGTCAATTACAGCGATTAGGTCTTATTGTAAAAGTGGATCTGCCTAACGAAGATGAAATGTATGATATTTTAAAAGAGTACATTGATAGTTATAGAACGTTGATTCCTATTGAATGGACTGATTTAGATGTTCGTGAAGTAGCATCTATCTTGGCTGGTGTTACTCGTATTGAGGCAGAGAATGTAATTGCAGCATTAATTGCAAATAATCAAATTTTAAAAGCAGACATTGATGAAGTTCGAAATTCAAAAAATCGTTTGTTCTCTAATATTTCTGGTCTCGAAAAAATTGATGTAGATTCATCTGCAGAATTTGTAGGTGGACTTTCGGGTTTACGAAGTTGGCTTGACGAGAAAAAAGTGCTTTTTACATCTGAGAAGCGACAACTATTGAAAGAAAAAGGGCTAAGATCACCGCGTGGAATTTTACTTGTTGGTGTTCCGGGATGTGGAAAATCCTTATCAGCAAAATCTATTTCTGCCAATTGGAAATTACCATTATATAGACTTGATTTTGCCACAGTTCAAGGTTCTTATGTTGGACAAACTGAACAACAATTACGAGACGCATTACTTACAGCAGAAAATGTTTCGCCTTGTATTTTATGGATTGATGAAATTGAAAAAGGCTTATCCGGAGCAGGCTCTAAGAGTGATGGTGGCGTATCTACACGAATGGTAGGGCAGTTTTTATTCTGGCTACAAGAGTGTAAAAAGCAAGTGTTTGTTGTTGCGACTGCAAATGATGTATCTATGCTACCTTCAGAGCTTTTACGCAGAGGTCGTTTTGATGAATTATTCTTTGTAGATTTACCTACTGTAGAAGAACGAAAAGAAATCATTTCAATGTATTTAAAAAACTATATGAATTATAATGTTGATGAATCTATTTTGAGTTCTTTAGCACTTGTTACTGAGGGGTTTACTGGAGCTGATTTAGAATCCACTATTCGAGATTTAGCATATAGATCGATTGCTAATTCAGGGTTTCAATTAACAGAAAGCACAATTAAAGATGCGTTCAATAATGTTGTGCCACTAAGTCAGACAAGTCCAGAGAAAATTGAGTCGATTCGAGCATGGGGGCGTGAACGAGCTGTACCGGCTTCTGGTAAACCAATTGGTGAAGAGAAAATCACTATGGTTGAGGGGGCAAAGAAAATGCGTAAGGTATTAATATAACTCTCTATATTATTATTGGTCGATATATAACAACAAAAATTATGTCACTGTGTTTATATAGGGAAAGTTACCCTAGGTTATGTATGGTATTTTGGATTGGAGATAGGTATGGAGTTTGTAAAGAATTTTATTAGATTAGGTGTATGTGGTTTGTCTAAATCATATTATTGGAGAACATTTATTTGGGGTGCAATACCAATGATTATTATCTTAGGTATCTGTGGATTTATGGTAGCTGATTCTCCTAAAAATATGGATATTTTGCTTGGAAAAGACCAAACGGTATCAATAGTTTTGTATATTATGTCGTTAATGGTTCTAATTGTCGCTTTACTTTGTTATCCTTTTATAAAATATGTATGGGATAGCATTATGGAATACTTATTTCCAATAGAGAACAGACCAACCATTATTATTTTTTCTAAAACATTTTTGTGGATTTTTTGGTGGGTTCTTGTTATTCGTTATTTCATGTTATTAGGTTTTGCAGTTTATATTGCGCCTTTTGTGTGGATATACTTATATAGACAAAATAAAAAGTTAATTGCTTTTGAAGATGCTAGTAGATTTTAATATAAGCAGCAGATTCGATTGATGAAGTATTTGACAATTTCCCCGTTTGAGTCCTATAATTATCTATTATATGAATATTGCGTTGAAAAAGACGGCATGTCTCAGACGGATTTTGTAGAGACCAAACTCATGGGCTGAAAGGTTTGGAAATCTAGAGATTTGCGGATCACTTTGGAGCAAGCGGCAACGCCGCCGGTGAACACCGTTATATGTTTAAGTGGCTTTCACAAGCAATGAAGGTCAGTAGGGTGGTACCACGGATATGACGTCCGTCCCTTCGGGGGCGGGCGATTTTTTTATGTAAAAGGAGCACATCATGGATTACGGTAAGACGTTACATTTGCCTGAAACAGAATTTCCAATGCGCGGCAATTTGCCTAAGCGCGAACCAGAAATCTTAAAATTCTGGGAGGACAACAAGATTTATCAAAAACGTTTGGAGTTGCGTAAAGATGCAAAGCCATTCATTTTGCATGACGGCCCTCCATATGCAAACGGTAAATTGCACATCGGTCATGCCCTCAACAAAACGTTGAAGGACATTATCATGAAATACAAGACTATGACTGGTCACTATACGCGTTATATCCCAGGTTGGGATACGCACGGTTTGCCAATCGAGCATGCGGTTATCAAAAACACAGGTCTTAACCGTCATGAAATGGCTCCATTGGACTTGCGCAATAAATGTAAGGAATATGCATTGGAGTGTGTAGAAACACAAAAACAAGACTTCATTCGTTTTGGTGTATTAGGCGAATGGGACCGTCCGTATTTGACATTGCGTCCTGAGTTCGAAGTTAAACAACTTGGCATCTTTGGAGAAATGGCAAAACGCGGACATATCTATAAAGGTCTTAAAACTGTATACTGGTGTACGCACTGTGAAACTGCATTGGCAGAAGCAGAAATCGAATATGCTGAGAAAAAATCCTTCTCCATTTACGTAAAATTCCCTTACGTATCTGAGAAAAAGGTAACATTGCCAGCTGGCGTAGATCCAAAAGAAGCATTTGCTGTTATCTGGACAACTACTCCTTGGACAATGCCTGCCAACGTAGCAATCTCTGTTAACCCAGAGCTTGAATATGGTTGGGTAAAAGTAGGTGACGAATACTACTTGATGGCTATTGAACTCGTTGATGCGGCTATGAAAGATATTGGTATCGAAGACTACGAAATCGTTAATCGCTTCTCTGGTGCAGATTTAGAATTGGCTGAATTCAAACATCCATTTGTTGAACGTAATGCTACAGTATTGTGTGGTGACCATGTAACACTCGAAGCAGGTACTGGTTGCGTACATACAGCTCCTGCACACGGTGAAGATGACTTTAACATCGTTATGCGTTATAACAAGGAAGGCAAAACTGAACTTCCTATCGTATCTCTTGTTAACGAAACTGGTAACTACACTAAACAAGTGGACGACAACCGTTATGGTGATACTGAATTCCCATTGGCTGGTGTAGAAATCCACGATGCAGAGGTGCCTGTAATCAAAATCTTGGCGCACAACAATGCATTGCTTCACAAATCTAGCTTGCGTCACCAATACGCTCACTGCTGGCGTTGTAAAAATCCTGTCATCTACCGTGCTACAGAACAATGGTTTTCCTCTGTAGATGGATATCGTCAACAAGCACTTGATGCAATCGACAATCAAGTACAATGGATTCCTAAATGGGGCCATGATCGTATCTTCAACATGGTTCGCGATCGTGGTGATTGGGTAATTTCCCGTCAACGTATTTGGGGCGTGCCAATTCCTATTTACTATTGTGAAAGCTGCGGCGAGCACATCATCAACGATGATACTATCAAAGCATTACAAGAAAAAGTAGCCGTAGAAGGCTCTGATGCTTGGTGGGCTCACAGTGCAAAAGAATTGTTGCCAGAAGGCTTTAAATGTCCTCATTGTGGTCATGATGAATTCAAAAAAGAAACAGACATCATGGACGTATGGTTCGACTCTGGTTCCTCTTGGGCTGGTGTACTTGAAGTTAACGATCTTGAAGTACCATGCGCTATGTACCTTGAAGGTTCCGACCAACATCGCGGCTGGTTCAACTCTTCTTTGTTAACAGCAGTAGCAACAACAGGTAAGGCACCTTACAACTCCGTATTGACTCACGGCTTCGTTGTGGACGGCGAAGGTCGCAAAATGTCTAAATCTGTAGGTAATACAGTAGCACCTAGCGATATCATCGACGTATACGGCGCTGACGTTATGCGTTTGTGGGTATCCTCCGCAGATTACCAAGCAGACGTGCGTTTGTCTAAAGACATCGTAAAACAACTATCCGAAGTATATCGTAAAATCCGTAACACATTCCGCTTCTTGCTCGGCAACTTGGATGACTTCAATCCAAATACTGATAAAGTGGCTTACGCAGATATGTCCGAATTCGATAAATGGGCATTGTTGCGCTTAGAAGAAGTGCGTCAAAAGGTTACTGATGCGTACGAAAATTATGAATTCCACATGTTATACCATGCAATTCATAACTTCTGCACCGTAGACTTGAGCTCCATCTATCTTGATGTAATGAAAGATACTACGTATGCTGAAAGCAAAAACAACGTAGCTCGTCGTTCTGCTCAAACAGCGATGTATGAAATCTTGAAAACATTGGTAGCAATGGTATCTCCAGTACTTTCTTTCACAGCGGAAGAAGTATGGAAATACATGCCTAAAGAAGAGGGCATGCCTGAATCTGTTATGCTTCAAGATTGGCCACAAGGTCATCCAGAGCACTTCAACCAAGAATTGGCTGATAAATGGAACCAATTATTAGATTTGCGTACATCCGTACAAAAAGCATTGGAACTTGCTCGTCAAGATAAAACAATCGGTCACCCATTGGATGCATCCGTTACAGTATACGCTGAAGGTGCTGCATTCGACGTATTGAACGCTCTTGGTGAAGAAGGCTTGGCTAAACTCGTTATCGTATCCGAAGCTCACATTGTGAACGGCGCTGCATCGGCAGAGGCTGTAAAAGACGAAGAAACTGGCGTTGCCACAGTTGTTGTTGCCTCTGGTCTCGAAAAATGTGAACGCTGCTGGATCCACCGCGATACAGTAGGTCAAGATAGCGCACATCCTACACTTTGTGCACGCTGTGCTAGCGTTGTAAAAACATTATAATAAAAAAAGACCATCCTGTTGAACTTCGCTTCCAAAAATTGTGTCCAATTTTTGGGGTACAGTTCACTGGGGATGGTCTTTTTTATGTTTGTAAATCCTTTGGTACTGTTAACTGTTTCCAATTATCTAGTTCAGGGATTTCCAAGGTATTTATCGTTTTTTGAATCCAATAGTTTAAGGACACTTCGTTTCCCACATATTGTTCAAATAAGTAGGTCTTACCAGGCGTGTCTTGTTGGTTTCCATCGTCATCGATGGTGTGTCGGGCAGATTCTTTTAGATAGAGCTGCACTCTAAATGGGGTCGATTGCTTGCCTTTAAAAATAAAATAGGATGGGCCTACAAAGTCATGGGTGCGAATATTAATTTGTTCGTACTTTTTCTCTTTCAATCCTTGTAATGCAGCCTGAATCATAGCATTTGCATCATCGTATTCCTCTAGCAAGAACGGCTGTTGATCCACATCGAGCACGTAATGCCAGGTTGGCTTTTCTTCGTTCTTTTCAATAGTCCAATTACCCTCGAGGCTAGGTAATTGATGATTATCGTAAAGCGCTTTCAATAGGTTTATGGTATTCTCTTTGTCGTAAATGGACTTGTAGATAATTTCGTGTCCTTCTGATGGATCATAACCATGTAGCCTTATTTGATAGTGATCTCGTAGCATCCGTTTTACATCGACCTTAAAGATATTGCGCAATGTATCTGGAACGGATAGGAAATGATTGTAAAAGCTGAGCTTCATTTCTTCCTGTGACTCTAAGGCTGTTTCAATGGTTTGCCAGTCGTACAGTGTCGTATCCCATAGGAAGTCGTCCATGGTTACAGATAAACGGGCTGCATTTTGAGGCCAGGTGGTAGGCGCAGGGCGCACCGTAGTAGTGGATTCGGTAATACCTTCTTTGTATTGCCAATGACCATCGACCTCTTCAAAGGCTGCTAAGCGTTCTTCTGCTTCGTCATCGATAGGAATATCTTTTAGCTCCGGATCCAAATTGGCTTTATGAGACAAGATATATTGATGGGATTGCTCGTAATAGGATACGGCTTGATCTAAATCTGGCTTGCCTGTTACATAGCCTTTTTCGTAGGCATAGCCCAAGGCAACACGTGTTAAAGCGCGCGTAATATCGTAGAAAAGAACGCGATTCTCCTCTTCAAAGGCTCGTTGTTCCTCGTCTAAGATACGTAGTAATGATTGCACACCAAAGCGTATGTTTTTCGTCACCCCTAAACCGTGGATTCGCATGTATCCGATATAGGGCAAGGCGAATATGAAGCGATCTTTTGTAGCCGCCATATGTGTTAAATCTGCAATGAGTCCCCAGTCGAGAGGCAGGTGGCCTATGTGAAAGATATAGCCAAAGGCTGCCTGTAAGGCGGTGTACCCTGCATCACTAAACTGTTTCGTTGCAGCACGGCGGTAGAGACCGATAGCCTTTACCGGATCGTAGGGAATCGTAGAACGTAACTCTTTAGCATCATAGAAATGATAGTAATAATCCGCTAATTCTGCGATACTTTCAGATTGACCTAAGGCGGCACCTTTAGTGAACCACGTGAAAGCATCTTCAAATTTACCATTTTCGTGGCAGTCGAGGCCTGTATATAGCATCATGGCAGGGTTGCCAAGTTCGGCCGCAGTCCTAGCAACACGGCGCGCATTGGTAAAGTCGGCTTCGTCGATATAGATATTGCGCAAGTTCCCTTGGAACATGGCAAGACCGTTGTCGAGGGCCTTGTTAAACCACTCTTTCGCAAGATTAGATGCATTTTCTTGCAATGTTTCATCTGGCACAGTGCCTTGCAAAGCGGCGATGCGATCCTGCACAGAGTTTGCTGTAAGGCTTCTTTGAATGCGTTTAGTCCAACTCATAGGCGGAGGTGTTAGCATAGTCTCAGCGGAGCTGATGCGATTGTCATCACGCCAGAAAAAGACATTGCCTATGACATATTGGCAATACGCATCGCCTTGGTTTGCGTAATCATAGACAATGCAAAATGCTTCGTCGAAGGAAATTTGCATATCCTTCTCCACAGTAGGTGTGATGGATCCTTTGATGCGCAACGCTTGTAATGTGCCGATAGGGCTACATCGTCGAATGCTATCGTGCAAGCATTGATAGGTGCGCATATTATCCTCTGGGAAGTTAGAGTCTTCCCAGGTAAAGCGAGGTCCTGCATAGACGCGTGCCAAGAGGGCATAGGCGTCACCTAACTCTCTAGCCTCTGGATCATTGGCTATCTTGAGAGCATCCTCTTTATTGTCTATATCACCTTCAAGACGAGTTGTCATGTCATTTCGTAGAGCTCTATCTTTTAGTTGATAGGGAGTTTGCTGATTATTGACGATGAGCTCCAATTGACGCAAGCCTTCTTGCGCTAGTTTTTGATCATAGGATGTAAAAATCATGTGGAAGACCTTTTGCAGGCGTTCCGTAAAGTACTGTGCCATTAGGCCTCCTTTTATATATGTATACAGTAAATACATATTTATTATATAACGAACGCGAGGTACCGTAAAAGAGAAAATACTAGTATATCTGTATGTTCTCCATTGATATCATACTGCTATCGGTTACCTGCTTTCATAGTATACTAGCCTATTTTTACTCTATATCTATGCATAATACAGAATCTTCAGCATGTATTGGATTCAAATGATAAAAAAATCCCCTCTGAAGAAAATCTGCTGTCACAAATTTTATGTGATGTCTGCAATCTTTCAGAGGGGTTATTATGTATCCTAGTTCTTAGGAATACATATTATTTTTTGTTGTAATCGCCGAACCATTTGTTGTAAATTTTTTGGTAAGTGCCGTCTTCTTTAAGTTCTTTAAGAGCTTTGTTAACAGCTTCTTGTAAAGCTTTGTTGCCTTTTTTCACGCCGAGCACTGTGCCAGGGGATTGTGTAGGTTCACCTACGAGTTTAAGGTCTTGGTCAGCACCTTGTTTGAGGTAGTACATAGCCACAGCATTATCGATGATAGCACCATCAATTGTACCAGCTTTCAATTCCATGAAGATATTAGCATTGGAATCGATTTGTTTTACAGTTGTATTAGGAATTTTTTGAGCCATTTCAACAGGGATTGTGCCGATTTGAACACCTACAGTTTTACCTGCTAATTCATCCATATTGTGGATGGTAGTGTTGTCTTTACGCACAACTGTGATGAAACCGCCTTGATCAAAGTATACATCGGAGAAGTCCAATACTTTTTCGCGTTCAGGAGTAGCGTTGATGCCTGCAGCAATCATGTCGATATCACCGGATTGAACAGCTGGAATCAAAGCGTCGAAGCCCATAGATTTGAATTCCATTTTTAGGCCAATTTTTTTGGAAATTGCTTCGGACAAATCAACGTCGAAACCAACATATTTGTCGCCTTCAGTAAATTCGAATGGTGGGAATGTAGTTTCAGAACCTACACGCAATACGCCTTCTTGTTGTGTCATTTTAGGTTTGTCGTTGCCACAACCAGCCAATAAACCCATTGCTGCTACCGCTACGAGGGCGATGGCTGTCAATTTTTTGAACTTAAACATAGTATCCTCCTCAAACATCCATATACATGGTTTATACATTTCTGTTTATATTGTACGAAATTTTACACCAATAGGCAATAACATTGTATAATTAAGAGTAAACGAGTTTTTTATTCTTTATTGTAGAGTATTATAATCTTTTACAATAATGTGGTTATATACATGGAGGCAATATGTCCCTTACAACTACTTTTGCTGATCTTTGTAAAAGCTTCGCACCTGATGCGTTTGCCATTAATTACACATTAGCCAAGAACCCTGAGATTTCCAGTCAGGAGTTTGAGTCCGTTAAAACCATAGGCACTGTTCTCGAAAAATATGGCATGGATGTAACCTATGAATTCTGTAATTTGCCAACAGCCTTCAAGGCGTCTGTTGTGAAAGTAGACAATCCAAAAGGTCGTTTGGCGATCCTCTGTGAATATGATGCATTACCAGAGGTGGGCCATGCGTGCGGTCACTCCGCTAGCGGCTCTATGAGTGTGTTAGCTGCACTAACACTACATAAAATGCAACAAGAGGGCGTTGCTTTCAACATGGACATCGATATTATTGGCACACCAGACGAAGAAGCAATGGGCTGTAAGGTGGATATGTGCAACGCAGGGGTGTTCAAAGAATACGATTTTGCCATCATGGTCCACCTCGATGGCGAGGAAACGCGTCCTAACTCACAATTCTTGGCACTCGATTGCTTCCGTGCTAAGTATCACGGTAAGCCAGCTCATGCAGCTGGCGAGCCTTGGAATGGCGTCAATGCGGTAAATGGTGTGCAACTTGCCATCCATGCTATGGATATGATGCGCCAACAAGTGCGCCCTGAAACGCGCATCGGCACGTGGATTATTGCGGGAGGTACCGCATCCAATGTGATTCCTGCCTTCGGTGAATTAGAGGTTACCGTGCGTCACACAGAGCGTGAGTACTTGAATGGTTTATCCGAGCAAATCAAAAAAATCTTTGAAGGGGCTGCTCTTTGTACTGGTACAACTGTGGATGTAGAGTTTTATGGCAACCCCTATGATGATATGAACCAAAACAATCGTGGCACAGCGCTTATCGAAGAGGTAATGGCCGACATGGGCCTCAATTTTGAGCCCGGTCCAGCAGCCCTTGGAGGTAGTTCAGATATTGGCAATGTAAGCTATCAATGTGCGGCATTCCACCCTAAGTTACGCTTGGCCGGCGATCCAAAGGTGTGTCATTCTAAAGAATTTGCTGGTGCCATGTTAGAGCCTACCATTGAACAAACTATCATCGATGGTGCTACTATTATAGGGGGTTCCTTATTGCGATTAGTTGAGGACCCAACAGTCTTAGAAGAAATTGTAGCCGAATTTAACGCATCCATAGGGTAATGCTTGAGCTTATTGATTTGTTAGATACCATAAGGGAGACACTATGACCTTAAAAGAAACATTAACGATAAAAAATTATATAGGTATAGTTGGAGATAAGCCCATTCGATTCATCGCATCCGATGTAGATGGTACCTTGGTAAACGATGCGAAAGCAATTCCTGAGGATGCCATTGAGGCGATTCGTGCAGCTCGTGAAAGTGGGATTCGGGTAGCCATTGCTTCTGGCCGCGCTTGGAATGAGATGAATGATGTTATCGAAAAATTGCCGTGCTTGCGCTATTTTATGTGCACCAATGGTGCTTATGTAATGGATAAGGACGAAAATCGCAGTCTATTCCACGTAAGTTTTGATAAAGAACAAGCATTACATTTGTTGCGTAAACTATTAACCTATGGTGTCTATGTAGAGGCCTATGTGAAAGACCAAATCTTTGGCATGTATCCTCCGTCTAGATGTATTACACCTGAACGTTTAGGGGCATGCGCTAGTGAACGTAATGAAAGTGATAAAAAGGTTCATGGAATAATGGATAACCATTTACCTAATACCAAAAATCATATTTCTAGTACAGCAGACACTCGTCTGCCAGGAGCAACTTACAATCACTATGCATTGGCGGAAGGCAACGAAGCAGCAAAAGTAAAGATGTCCGAATGTGAAGTAGAGCAATCTAATTTCTTCTTTAGACCTAATATTCGTTCATTTATTTTAGCGACGCGCACTATGGTATGTGATTTGTTAGCTCATATGGAAGCCTTAGACGAAGGACCTGAGAAGATTCAAATCTTCTACGGTGACGAGCCGATGCGTCAGCGCATCTTGCAAGACTTACGAGATGAATACCAAGGTCTGTCTCACGATGGCACAGGCCGTGAACGTTTTTATGATGTATTGCTCTCTAGTGAGGGTAATCTAGAATTTGTATTGCCTCACACTACAAAGGGTACAGCCGTAGAAGCCTTGGCAAAACACTGGGGCTTAAGTCCCAATGAGGTGATGACACTAGGGGACAGCGAAAACGACCTATCTATGTTACGCTTTGCGGGCGCTGGCGTAGCGATGGGCAATAGCAAGCCGAATATTAAAGAAGTAGCTCGCTACGAAACGACAGATAATAACCATCAAGGCGTGGCAAAGGCAATCTATTCGGCTATTGCATATAATATTGCGCTCAATAGAAAATCTTAACTTTAGTGTTTATAACAACCTAACGTTACATGGCAGATATAGTATTTAATCATTACGTGGATATAATTAATTTTGCTTTTACTGATAGGGAGGTGATGTATAATGGGAAATCTAAAATTTAATATTGATGACACTTGTGTTAAATGTGGTGCTTGTGCTGAGGACTGTCCTGTTCAATGCATCACCGAAGGTAAGACTCGATTTATCATTGGGAAAGGCTGTATTGGCTGTGGCGATTGTTATTCAATCTGTCCTGTAGGGGCCGTTAAAATGTATAAACAGAAGGATGTTAAGGATCTTAAAGAGTAATATTACAGTAAACGAAGCTGTATGTTAAAGCTGTATTTCAGTCTTTTAAACTGAATCTTAGGATTTTAAATTTGCGTCTTAATATCTTGAATTTGTATTCTAATCTTAAAATCGTATGCTAGTATCTCATATTTGAATTTAAGTACATATTATAGCTATATAAATAAAAATCCGAACATTGGATTCTTATTTATAATTTACATACGGAATATATGGAGTCGTTATACTTCCTATGGTATAATAAAATGTAATGAAAAATTAGCGTTTAGTTCGGAAAAACGCGCCCCCAGTACAGAAATGTATGGGCATAATAAATAGTGAATATACTTTCACAAATAGATGCATATGGAGGAAGGCATGGAAAACAAGGAATTTGTAATTGTTGTTGACTTTGGTGGTCAATATAATCAATTGATCGCGCGCCGTGTTCGTGAAAATCACGTATACTGCGAAGTATATCCATACAACAAAGCGCTGGAGAAAATTAAGGAATTAAAACCACAAGGTATCATCTTCACAGGCGGTCCTAACAGCGTGTATGAAGAAAACTCTCCAAAAATTGAGAAAGAGATTTTTGAACTTGGTATTCCTATTCTTGGCATGTGCTATGGTATGCAATTTATGGCACATACATTGGGTGGCGAAGTTAAATCTGCGGACAACCGTGAATTCGGTAAAACACCTACTAAAGTGGACACTACATCCCCATTGTTCAAAGGCTTGGAAGAAGACCAAGTTGTTTGGATGTCTCACGTTGACTATGTAGCAAAGGTTCCTGAAGGTTTTGAAATCGTAGCACATACGAAGGATTGTCCTGTTGCATCCATGCAAAATAAAGAACGTAAACTATATGCTATGCAATACCATGCAGAAGTGTTGCACACTGAACATGGCAAAGAAATGCTTCACAACTTCTTGTACGAAGTATGTGGTTTCACAGGCACATGGACGATGGCAAACTATGCAAAAACTGCTATTGAAGACATCCGTAAAACCGTTGGTGACGGCAAAGTATTGTTAGCATTGTCTGGCGGTGTAGATAGCTCCGTTGCAGCAGCTCTTATTTCTAAAGCTGTAGGTGACCAATTGACTTGTATCTTCGTTGACCACGGTTTGATGCGTAAAAACGAAGGTGACGAAGTTGAAGCAGCTTTTAAAGATTCCGGCATGCATTTCATCCGTGTCGATGCAGAAAAACGTTTCTTAGATAAATTGGCTGGTCTTGAAGATCCAGAAGCTAAACGTAAAGCTATCGGTGAAGAATTCATCCGCGTATTTGAAGATGAAGGCCGTAAAATCGGTTCCGTTGACTTCTTAGCGCAAGGTACAATCTACCCTGACGTTATTGAGTCCGGTACTGGCGAAGCGGAAGTTATCAAATCTCACCACAATGTAGGCGGCTTGCCTGCAGTTGTAGACTTTAAAGGCCTTATCGAACCATTGCGCAACCTCTTCAAAGACGAAGTGCGTGAACTCGGTGCTGAATTAGGCTTGGCTGATTATCTCGTATGGCGTCAACCATTCCCAGGTCCTGGCCTTGCTATCCGCGTAATGGGCGAAATCACTAAAGACAAACTCGACATCTTGCGTGATGCGGACTACATCTTCCGTGACGAAATTGCAAAAGCTGGCCTTGATCGCAGCATCAACCAATACTTTGCAGTATTAACATCTACACGTACCGTAGGCGTTATGGGTGACTTCCGTACATACGATTACACATTAGCATTGCGCGGCGTAACAACAACAGACTTCATGACTGCTGACTGGGCACGCATCCCTTACGACGTACTGGACACAATCTCCCGGCGTATCGTAAACGAAGTACAACACATCAACCGTATCGTGTACGACATTACATCTAAACCACCTGCTACAATTGAGTGGGAATAATAAGAAATATAGATTTTAAATTCATTAACTGTACTTTTTTGAGTAATTCTGAATTCAACTGAAAGGTAAAAGAATAAGTTTGAAAGGGAGTTATTGAATTTTTAGTGTGCATAAAAGCCTCCCATCAATTTGGTGGGAGGCTTTTTTTATAGTGTAGTGTAAAGGCGTATAGTAGAAGTTAATTCTATACTTTGAAGTAAGACGATTTAAATTTAAACATTATAAGGGGACTTTTTAGTGTTGATAAGGAGTGATTAAATGGCAAATCCTATTGAACGTGAAGGGGTGTATCATTGTGGGAAACTTGCTGCACATTATAAGTGGATGTTTAGAGAACAACCTATAGATGATGTAGGTATTGATGCTCATATGGAATTTACTGAAGTGAATGGTGAGGTGAGGCAGTTATTAGGGTTGCAAATAAAGTCGGGACAAAGTTGGTTTAAAGAGCGGAAAGGAGAGTATATAATATTTCGAGATATTAGTGAACGCCAATATAATTATTGGACTACTAATTCCCTTCCTTGCATCATAGTTTTATATAATCCTGATAATGATGAGTGTATTTGGGAGAAACTGACAGTTAAAACTATAAAAAAAACAAAAGGAGGTAAAGGAAAAGGCTTTTTCGTTAAAATTCCATTAAATCAATTGTTTTTGGATAAATTCTCACATCAAAGCCTATTGGCTTTTACAAAATTGCCAGAACATATTATGAATTATAATTTTTTACTATCTCAAAAGAGTTTTATGCAGATTATTCAAAGAGGTGGCATGATTAGACTTCACTCCAAAGAGTGGGTTAATAAATGTAGTGGAGCTGGCACCATAGAATTAATCATTAATGATAAGAACGGAGAAAGTAAATACCTATATCCATATCACTTTCCATATACGTCTTATACTGAAGTTTTTTCTAAATTATTTCCATGGGCAGACTTCATTGCTGATCCAGATTTTTATCAAAGCGAGGATGAAAATTTATGGCTTGAAGAAAACTGCTATTATGATCGAGAGGAGAAACAGTGGATTGTTTGGGGGGATAGCTTTGAAAGCTTTCGTAAAACGCTAGATCCTATGCGTAGTATTAATCATTATAATGAAGTTGCAGAGTATATGTTAATTCTTAGTTTGAATGAATTAGGTAAATCTTTCTTGACAATAGATAATTATGTTACTCAAAGCCAAGTGTATGTATCGGCAAGACCTCAAAATAATACTTTATAAAAATTTCCTCAGTATCTTTTTATCGTGGTTGAACTATTTGTCAGGAAACTTTTATGGTAATAAATTGAGCGGTAGAGTTTCCTGGTTTGCAGATATTCTAGGTATTGTTATATCGATTAAATAAATTGAATAATAAAAAGTAGTATAAGTATATTGTTTAAATTATTTTGATGCATATTGTAATAGCTTTACACAGGGGAGGTGTTAATGTATGAAATTTGATTTACATATTCATTCTTATGCTAGTAAATATAAAGAAAGTAAGGGTATTGTTGATGAATCTACTGTTGACAATGTTGATGTTTTATTAGATAAATTACAAAAATATAATGTGGGGCTGTTTTCTATTACGGATCATAATAGATTCGATGCAGAGTTATATGAAAAATTAGATAGCATAATAAAGTCAAAGTCATATAGTAATGTGAGAGGACTTGTTGCTGGTGTTGAATTTGATGTTCAAATAGATAGTGATATGGGGAAGTGTCATATTATTACAATCTTTGATGCTAAAAACAATAGTGATAATTATAGAAAAATTGAAACATGTATTTGTAATGATTTATTACAAAGTAAGGAGGAATATTATACAAAAGAAAGATTTGAAACACTTCTAAGAACGATAGGCCTTGACGTAATATTAATAGCCTGTCAGAGAAATAGTTTAGATAGGCAAGGAGGGAAACACAACTCGTTGAGTGAATCTGCTAAGGAGCCAATAGACTTAATAAAAACAGGTTATATAAATGCTCTGGAATTTCAGCGCCCTAACGTGGAAGGTATTCTAAAAAACAATTTAAAAGATGTTCCAGCGAATATTGGATTGGTAATGGGTAGTGATTGCCATGAATGGGCCGCCTATCCAAACCATGACCATGGTAATAAAAATAAAAGTTTTACTCATTCACGAGCTAAAATATTACCAACATTTAAAGGACTCTTAATGGCAGTTACTTCTCCTGAAACTAGAATTAATCAACAAGAAAACAGCAACGTTAATTATATTGAAGCATTTAATATAGGGAAACAAGTGATTCCTTTAGTGAATGGTATAAATGTAATAATTGGAGAAAATGGATCGGGAAAATCTACTTTATTAAAGCTTTTAGCTGATAAGGCATCCTCTCCAGCATATATAAAAGCTTTGGTTAACGAGAATAAGTTATGGTGTAATCATAATGATTCATTTTGTAAGCTTTTTATTGGACAAGGGGAAATAATAAAAAAATTTGATTCAAAGACCTTATTTACTAATGATAACTTTTATACTGTAAACCATTCGACATTTAGAGAAATATATGAATCTTATGCAAAGAATCTATTTACCTATATTAAAACTAATATAGAACGAAAGATAGAGATTGATAATTTAAAGCAAAAAACTCTTACATATAATGTATCAAATAATAATCCTACTTATTTTTTAGAGATTCATTGTGATGAGGATTTTGTAGATATAGAAAATATACATGAAAAGTATAAAAATGATGTATCTGATATAGTAGATAAACTTGAAACTTTATTGAACGATGTATATTTTGATAAATTTACAAATGAAATTAATAGGGCTTTAAGTTTATTGGTTCCAATCCGAGATGAGATTAAAAATAATTTTGATACAATTGAAGTCGAAAAGAATTTACGTAATATAATCTCATCTGAGATATCTGAATATAGTAGAAAAGTCGGTGAAGCTTCATCATCTCAAGATAGAGATTCAACTGCTTTTCGGAAGAAAAGAAATAAGTTTATAAAGAGTATTATTGATGCTGTATGTAAAAATATTAGAGAAAATATATTTCCTGAAAAGCCGAAAAAGTTAAAAGGAGATAGTAAAAAGCCTAGTTGTGGGTTTAACTTTAATTCTGAATCAAATTATCATGAAAAAGACGTACACGACGATTTTATGCGAGCTATGTTTAATCAAAGTTATTTAGATATAGAAAAACTAAAAAGTATTGAAGATTGGAATAGTTTGGTGGATGCAATTAGAGGATGTACTTCTTATGAAAAGATAGATGAAATTTACCGGGAAAATTTAAAGAAATTTCTTGATCAGATGTGTGAATGTAAAAATTATATAGTTGACATATCGAATGGTGAAACGCAACTGGGTAGTACATTAGGAGAGCAGTCGCTAGCATATTTTAAATATATATCAGAATTTGAAACTAATAAAAGTATTTTTCTTATCGATCAACCAGAAGATCATATTTCAAATAATAATATTAGTAAGAAGCTTATAAAGTATTTCAACTCTATAAGGAATCAGAAACAAATAATTATTGTCACACATAATCCACTATTAGTTGTTAATTTAGATGTAGAACAAATAGTTTTTGTAGAAAAAAATAATAATATGATAAAGATAAAAGCTGGATGCTTAGAGTTTGAGGATACTAAAGTTAATATGTTAGAGCTTGTTGCTGATAATATGGATGGTGGAAAAAAGGCTATTGAAAAGAGGTTGAAAGTATATGGATAAAATAATTGAGGTTGTAATGGAAGAGAATAAAGATATTATTTTACGATGTAATGGTACTGAGTCGATAATAATAAAATCTGATGTAAGAAAAATAGAAGCAGAAGATATCTTTAAACTTTTAGACTATTCAAAAGGAGATACGTATTCTATATCTAACATTAATGAAAAAGGGTATGATTCTCAGGTTGTAGACTTTTTTTCTGATTTATTAAAAGAGATTTTACTACTAAATTGTCTAATAAATTAGATGAGGATATTGATTCTGCTACAAATGAAACTAAGAATTAAGTTTTATAGAATTTGTTGTTAGATGATATTCTATTGGGGTATAGATATATTTTAGGAGGAGTTAATGAGAAAAGGACAGGCAAGAGGTGCCTTGTTAGAAATAGTATTATCAAAACTTATTGAGGTTAATGGTTATGAAATAATTAGAAATGAAGATAGTCGAGAAATTGTAAGGCGGAGTAATAATTTAAATATAAAGGGTAGAGGTGGGTTTCATCAGTTTGATACTTTAGGGCGGTTTAAAATTACCCCTCCATTTGTATATCCTCTTAGATTGTTTGTAGAGGCTAAGTTTTATGCAGAAAATCCTGTAGGGATTGATAAGGTTAGAATGGGGGTTGGAATTTTAGAAGATGTAAATACAAATTATTCAACGGTAGATTTAGATGATAATCAATTGTCTATAGAACGATATCATTATCATTATGCTATATTTTCTACTACCGGTTTCTCAGAACCTGCACAACGCTTTGCTTTAGCTCATAGGATCCATTTAGTAGATTTATCTGGTAAAGAATATCGCCTAATTAGAGACTCAATTTACAACATTGTAGAATATTTTTCTGTTAATGGTATAGAGGATAAGGTACGAGAAGAATTTTTAGAGTTTAAAAAATGGTTAGATCAGGCTTTTGAGAATACACTCTTAAATGCTAATATTAATTTTAATAATGATATTAAACTTACTACTATGATAGAAACTTTATTTAAGTGTATTGAGAATAAAGTTATGTATTTAGCCACTATAAATAGTCCATTTATAGTTCCACTATTATCGAACGATTTATTTAATGAACTATTGAAAAGAAATCCTCATCAAACAGTTGGAATAAAGTGGTATGATGATGAACCTGATAAGTGGATTATTGTAACAGAAGCTACTCAATCTAATAATGACATTAGTATTAGTTTTACATTGCCTAATTTACTTAAAGATTATCTGTTATCATCTGATAATATAAATGATACTGCAAGAGATATTAAAGAGAAAAGAATAGGTACATTTGTTTTTCTTGCATATCTTGATAAGATAAATCCTACACTTTGTACATTAAAATTTAATTGGGATATGACTAGAAAGACAGTTTTAAAATAATATAATATAATCGGGTTAAAGAGTTCTTTTCTAATAATTATTATTGATATTGATATTGATATTGTTAATTGTGCTGATTATATATAGGAGAATATGAAAACAACTAAATCTTTTGGCGAGTATTCCAAGTATTCTCTCCATGATGCAAGGACACAGAAAATAGAATACGTAGACGATAATTTGATCCTTACCTTTGAGTACATTTTTTCCTATGAGAACGGTGTTGAACAAACTCATAAGGCTCAAGTTGTGTTTGAGACGTGCGATATAGATTTTTTTGAAATTCTCGTGTTTAATAATACAATACTAGATACTTTCACAGGTAAAAGAATTGAGTTACCTCAGTATCAACAGGATTATAGTGAAAGCGAATTTGAGGTCATTACGGAGACCTATAATTGGGGACATGCTGTATTCCAGGGTTGGTTATGGACCGAAGGCAATCCCGTACACTGTATAATGAACATATACTTTAAAGGTGATATGGTATATGTAATTGAATGAGGCTTGAGATGAGCGATTTAGATTTTACTATTAGCTGCACCGTTACATTCTTCAGCAAGAAGAGAACGAGTCCACCGAATTTAAATTATGGAATGTACTATCCTCATATCGTTATAAAAGGTACTGAGGAATATCTTGGTATTAATTTTATTGATGGTGAAGATGTCATCTTTGATAAAGAAATAGGAGCTAATGCGCTGCCACTTTATGAAACTGTAGATTATTCTGCTCTACAAGCAGGTACTGAGTTCTTTATCATGGAAGGCGGAAATATTGTTGGTGAAGGGATTGTAAAAGAAATCTTTCAACATAAACCATATGGGAGTAAATAACTATGGGCTATAAAAATGTATGTGTAAACTGCCGGATCTCTTTGTCGGAGGGCACAAACTACGAGTTGTTTAATACCAATAAAACCTGTCCCACATGCAAAGGTAAGATGTATTTTGTGAACGAGAAGTTCAAAGCCCCTAAAAAATCTAATGACAAAGAATGGAAGATTATCGAGTATTTGTTGTTGAGCGGCTATGACTTCCGAAATCCTTATTGTGGACATGAGCAATGTATTTATTTTGAATTCCCTAAGAATCTACAAGAGGCAGAGGCGTTTATTCGTGAGATGAGAAAGTTAAAGTAATCATTTGAAGGAGCTTTTATGGCGATTACCTATACCGAAGAAAAGAACTTTACTCCCGAGCAAGTAGCAGAGTTGTTTTTGTCTGTTCGTTGGGTGGTTGGAAAATATCCTGATCGATTATACAAGGCGCTAATGAATTCGTCGCGCGTGATTACTGCTTGGGACGGTGACCGTTTAGTCGGTCTTATTCGTGTCATGGATGATAGCGAGCTAGTATGCTTCATCAATTATGTGTTGGTTCATCCTGATTATCGGGGCCAAGGTATTGCTGGTCATTTGCTAGAAATGGTGAAAGAGGCTTACAAGTCTTACTTGTACATTAATGTTATGATTGGTGAAAGTAAGAATGCTTCATTTTATGAAAAGCATGGCTTTAAAATAAAAGATAATTCCTTGCCGATGCAATATCGTAATGTACCTAAATATACGAAAAGATGATTGGTCGGATAATCTGTATAGCAAATAACTGGTCAAATTGTTAATAAAAGGCTACACGTACATAGAGTTACGTGTAGCCTTTGTTATGTAAACGGTATATACTAAAACCGATATGTAGATACGATGGAGAAGGATATGGATATATTAATACGAAAAGCGACAACCTCTGATTTAGATTTAGTGACACATATAGAAGCAACTTGTTTTCCTCCGGCAGAGGCGGCGCCTCGTGAGGCTTTTAAGGAACGATTAGACCATTATGCAGGTCAGTTTTTAATTGCCTTTGATGAAACTACACCAATTGGTTTTATCGATGGCTTCGTATCTGATGATGAAGTTTTAACGGATGAGATGTTCGCCGATGCTTCGCTACATAATCCCAATGGCGCATGGCAGATGATTTTTGGTCTAAATACGATGCCTGAATACCGCAATCGAGGAGTAGGTGGTCAGTTGATAGAGGCTTTCATAGAATTGGCCAGAGAGGAAAACCGAAAGGGTGTCATTTTAACCTGTAAGGAAGAAAAGATACCTTATTATGCCAAGTTTGGTTTTGTAAATGAAGGAGAATCAGAGTCTGATCATGGTGGTGCTAAATGGTATCAAATGCGCCTTGAATTGTAGCGGAAAAGTTATTAATCGATAAAAATAAATTATAGGATTTTAAGGACATTTTTACAGATTGTCCTAATGAGAAGCTAAAACTCTGCTTAGTGGTTGAGTTTTAGCTTCTTTTTAGCTGAAAAGTGTAGATTTTATAGGGATAGCTGTACCCCTATATGTTTATTGACACTGTATATACCGCATGCTACGATGAGAAAAATCACATATGATTGGGTTAGGTGTCTATTGACTTAATAGAGAATTTGGTATAAGCCAAAGCGGTCACGCCACTGTAACAGCGAGGTACTTTGCATAGAGGGTGAAATGCTCTCGGTCACTGAAGTTTTTGGGAAGGCGCAAAGTAACGTTGAACTGGAGCCAGGAGAACTGCCTAATTAACAATTGCCAATTGACCTGCGAGAGACAGGGATGGGGATTGATATAGATGAATTTATACTAGCTATGCATAGTTGAAAGCTCATACTATATGCTAGCTTATTAGGCGTGGTAGTTAGTCTAACTGAGATGACAGCCCGTTTCCTCTTCGTGGGGAGACGGGCTTTTTATGTGCACTTATAGTGATAGTTTTAGTTTGAGAGAAGAGAGGGATTTCATGGTTAAACAGAAAAGAAAATGTATGGCTTACATAGCCACGGTTTTCCTCCTAATTGTTAGTATGCTCATCGCTGCATGTGGAGGTTCTAGCGAAACGAAAAAAGATACGGCGCAAAATAACAAGCCAATCGAAATCACAGACGTAACAGGTCGTACGGTAACGCTTAAAAAGCCAGCAGAGAGAGTTGTCTTACAATGGAGTGGTGCCGGTGGTCCATTCTTTACGATTTCCGCACTTATGGGCAAGGATACGCCGAAGGTTATTGCCGGCATGGATACATCTTTGCAGGATTATAGAGCGGATATGTGGAAGCACTTTACTGCTGAAATGCCTGAGTTAGCTAAGATTCCAGTAGTGGGTACAGTCGGTGATAAAACATTTAACGTGGAGCAAGTTATTTCCTTGAACCCAGATGTTATTTTCATTCCTGTTGACTTGAAAGAACAATATGAGTCCGATGCTAAACCAAAACTAGATGCAGCAGGTGTACAAACGATTTATATCGACTACCATGCTGAAAAACTTGAAAGTCATCAAAAATCCATCGAAGCCATCGGCAAGGCTTTAGGTAAAGAAGAACGAGCTGCAGAAATTAGCAAGTTCTATACGGATCGTGTGACAAGAGTTCTCGACCGTGTTAGTAAAATTAACAAACCAAAACCAACTGTTTACCTTGAAGTTGGTATGAATGGTCCGGAAGAATTTGGTAATTCCTTTAGTAGCAATTACTCTTGGGGGGCATTAGCTACCATGGCTGGTGCTGATGTAATCACAAAAGATGCTATTAAAAAGTCATCTCCAATTAATCCTGAGTTTGTATTGGAAAAGAATCCAGACATCATTATGATTATGGGTTCTTACTGGCCTAAGAAACCAACTTCTATGCGTTTAGGTTTTGAAGCTACTGAAGATTCGTCTCAGGCGTTGTTGAAAGCTTTCACCACAGAACGTCAAGGTTGGAGCGAATTAAAAGCTGTTGAAAATAAACAAGTTTACTCTGCGCACCACGGTCTTCCACGTGAAGTCTTTGATGCAGCCGTATTCGAATATTTAGCAAAAACCTTCTATCCTGAAGAGTTTGAGGAGGTAGATCCTGAAGCTACACTTAAAGAGTTCTATGACAAATTCTTGCCATTCTCTTATAGTGGCATCTGGTTTATGCATATGAATTAGGGTTGTGTTGTGTGTGAAGGAGCTGATGATGTAAAACCCAAATAAATGCTGTTATATATTGTGTTTATTAGAACTTATTAAGTTTGGAATCGAGGTATTCTATGGTTAAGAAAAAGAAATTTATGGTTTATCTTGCCACGGTGCTCCTGCTAGTTGTGAGCATGATTATGACAGCTTGTGGTGGTCCAGCAGATACGAAAAAGGATGCGGCACAATCTGGCAAACAAATTGAGATTACAGACGTAACAGGTCAAAAGGTTACCTTGAAAAAACCAGCAGAACGCGTAGTAGTTCAATTGAGTGCTTCTGGTGGTGCGTTCTTGACTATGGCTGCGTTGCAAGGCAAAGATGTGGCTAAGACTATTGTTGGTATTGACCCTTATTTGAGTAAATTGCGTACAGATATGTGGGATCGCTACAAATCTGAAGTGCCAGAGTTGGAAAAAATTCCTCTCATTGGTAACGTAAATGACAAAACATTTGATGTGGAAAAAGTAATTTCCTTAAACCCAGATGTTATTTTCATGCCTTTATATTTCAAAGATCAATATGAAGCTGATTACAAACCTAAAATCGATGCAGCTGGTATCCCTACTATCTATATCGATTACCATGCGGAAAAGCTTGAAAATCATCAAAAATCTATCGAAGCTATCGGTAAAGCATTGGGTAAAGAAGAGCGTGCAGCAGAAATCAACAAGTTCTATACTGACCGTTTAACAAGAGTTATGGACCGCATTAGCAAAATCAATAAACCAAAACCAACTGTTTACATTGAAACAGGTAACGAAGGTCCAGAAGGTTTAGGTTTTGCGTATAGTGCAAACGTAGCATGGGGCGCATTGGCAACGCAAGTTGGTGGCGACCTTATTACAAAAGATGTAGTTCAAAAAGCAGGTCCTGTTAACCCAGAATTTATTTTGGAAAGAAACCCAGATATCATCATGATCATCGGTTCCTACTGGCCTAAGAAACCTACATCCATGCGTTTAGGTTTTGATACAAATGAAGCAAAATCTCAAGAGTTATTGAAAGCTTTCACCACAGAACGTCAAGGCTGGCCTGAATTGAAAGCCGTTCAATCTAAAAATGTTTTCTCTACTCACCATGGTTTACCTCGTGAAGTATATGACGTTGCAGTATTCGAATACTTAGCTAAAACATTCTATCCTGAGGAATTCAAGGATGTAGATCCTGAAGGCACACTTAAGGAATTCTATGATAAATTCCTTCCATTCTCTTACGGTGGCGTTTGGTTTATGCATTTGAACTAAAAAGGAGTTTTTCGTAGTGACAGAAACTAACAATCAGTACGATTATAAGAAACAGAGCTATAAAAAGCTCATGTTTATTATCATTGGTCTGATCATTTGTGCGGTAAGTTTTGTTACCGATATTATTGTGGGCCCTGCATCACTCACCTTGAGTGATGTATGGCTCGCATTAACAGACCCAGCAGAGGTTTCCAAAAACGCATATGTTATCATTTGGTCGATTCGTCTTCCGACGGCCATTATGGCATTGCTCGTAGGTGCTTCCTTGGGCATTGCTGGTGCTGGCATGCAGACTATCCTTGATAACCCGTTATCTAGCCCGTATACACTTGGTATATCCGCAGGGGCTGGCTTCGGTGCATCTCTTATGGTTGTTGTAGGCGCTAGTGCATTAGAGTTTTTAGGTGTCTTTATGGTTCCATTTGGCGCCTTTGTATTTGCTAGTTTGACGAGTTTCTTTATCTATTCCATCAATAAGATTAAGAATTTTTCCTCTGAAACGATGATTCTCGCTGGTATCGGCATGATGTTCTTGTTCCAAGCGCTTCAATCCTTGATGCAATATATGGCATCTCCTGAGGCCCTTCAAAACATCGTGTTCTGGACTATGGGGAGTTTAGCTAAGGCAAATTGGGTGAACATCTCTATTGTTCTTATCGTGCTAGCAATCATGCTTCCGCTCATGATGCGTGAATCTTGGCGTTTAACAGCATTAAAATTAGGCGATGAAAAGGCTTCTGGTCTTGGTGTTAATGTTGAAAGCTTACGAGTAAAAGTGTTTGCTTTCATCTCCATCATTACAGCCGTTGCTGTTTCTTTCGTTGGAACCATTGGTTTTATCGGTATTGTAGGACCACATATTGCACGTATGCTTGTGGGTGAGGATCAACGGTATTTCTTGCCGTTATCTGCAGTGTGTGGCATGGCGATTTTGTCTCTCGCATCTATTGCGAGTAAGATGCTCGTTCCTGGGGCGATGTTCCCAATCGGTATTGTGACGGCAATCATCGGTGTACCTTTCTTCTTCTCGTTGGTATTAACTAGGAAAAGGAGCTATTTCAAATGATTGAAGTTCATAATCTAACCTTTGGTTATTCCGCTACGGAAGACAGACAAATCTTAAAGGGCGTTGATTTTGCTGCCAAAACAGGTAAATTGACTGCGCTCATTGGTACTAACGGTGCTGGTAAATCTACACTTTTAAAAACAATTATGGGTATCTTGAAAGGCAAGGGCGAGATTTCCGTTAATGGTAAACCTGTATCTCAATATTCTACAAAGGATTTTAGCAGTACAGTCAGCTATTTGTCTCAAGATAATGACTGTAAAGTCAATCTATCTGTTTTTGAAGTCGTTATGCTAGGGCGCATGGGATCCATGTCATTCCGTGTAAGTGATGAGGATATTGCAGCCACACAAGAGGTATTGGAACGGTTGAACTTACAGGGCTTTGCATCGCGCAGCATCATGGAGCTCAGCGGTGGTCAACGCCAACTTGTGTTCATGGCGCAAGCCCTTGTAAAAGAACCTAAAATCCTAATTCTTGATGAACCGACAAGTGCTTTAGATTTACACAAGCAATTTGACTTGTTAACATTGCTAAAAAATCTGACTCAAGAAAATGATTTTACAACGCTCGTAACATTGCATCATCTTGATTTGGCGGCTATGTTCGCAGATGAAATCATCGTGCTTAAAGAGGGTACAGTATACGCTCAAGGCGCGCCGAAAGACATCTTTACAGAAGCCATGATGGAAGATGTATATCGTGTTAAAACGAAAATTTATATCGATGACAATGGGCTACCTCATGTTATTCCATTAGAAGCTATCATTAATTAATAGGATTCTTTGTGATTGCGTTGAGCTTATTATAGTGTTGGTACTATCTGTTATAGATAGTCATTGACGTGAATCCAGTTATTAATAGGATGTAAGACTATTAGTTAAAAATAAAAGAGGCTGAAATCTTTGCAGAGCAGCATTGATTTCAGCTTCTTTTTGTTGGGAAAAGTATTGGTATTGTATTTAAATAATCTCTTTAACCTGTGCTATACCCTTATCAGTAAGCACGTAGTGTCCATTTGTCACATATAATAGACCTTGTTTCTTTAGCTGTGAAGCAGCTTGATGCGTATAGTCAGGTCTCCAGTTCAAATGCTCGTGAATGGTACCGATGCCGTTTTCAACGTGCGCAATAGGTGTATCCATATGCGTATAAATGTGGCACAGCATCATCGTTTCTCGATAGTGACGACGCAAATGACGTTGACGGCGGTATGTGGCGATATAGCCTGTCTTTGGTGTTGCAATAACAGCGATAATCAGTGCGATACCGATGGTGGTTGCAATAGAACCCGCGATGGATACGTCCATGGTGAAAGATACTTCCGTACCGACGACAGCACAGATAATACCGATGATGATACTGCTAGTAAGCATGGCTTTCACAGAGTCCGTCCATAAATAAGCGATGACCGCAGGCCCAATCATGAGGCCGATGACGAGAATGGCACCTACCGCTTGGAATGAGGCTACAACGGTGAGGGATACCATGGTCATCAGCACGTAGTGGATGAGGGCAGGCATAAAGCCGAAGAGCCCTGCTAGTAGCGGATCAAAAGTAGATAATTGCAATTCCTTGTAGAATAGCATGACTAAAATTAAATTGATGAGCGCCACGCCTAGAGAAATCCATAGTGATACAGGCCCCAGGTCGGTGCCGTTCACAATCCATCGATCAAAGGGTGCAAAGGCTATTTCGCCGAGCAATGCGGTATCTACATCGAGATGAGCGTTACCGCTGTATAGGCTGACTAGAATGATGGCGATAGAGAATAGAAGAGGGAAGATGATGCCGATAGACGCATCTTCGTTGACAAGTCCCGTATTGTGTATCATTTCTGTAAGCCATACGGTGCCTACACCAACTAAGGTAGCCCCGACGAGTAGAAATGGAGAGTTTAAATCTTCCGTCATAAAGAAAGCGAGCACGATGCCGAGAAATACGGTATGCGTAATGGCATCGGCCATCATGGACATGCGGCGCAATACGAGGAAGACCCCAGGGATGGCACATGCGATGGATACCGCAATGGCAATGAGCAATATCTCTGTATGAACTGTCATGGGGCACCTCCTATGCGAGGTTGTGCGTCCTCTGCTACGTAAATACTTTGCTGTGCATTGGATTTGGGAGCCCTTGTGGTTTCTAACAATAATGCGTGCTTTGACTGTCTATTTTTACGGAACTGCCAGAGCATACCTCTGTTAGGAGCAAAGATGAGACTCAATAATACGAGAATCGATAAAATGACGATGATAGCTGGACCTGTCGGTAATTTTGGGATCGATGTACTCCAGATAGTACCGCCGATGGCGGATATCATGCCGAAAAATCCTGCTAATATACACATGGTGCCCAGTTTATTCGTCCACTGTCTTGCCCCAACGGCGGGTGCAATGAGGAGAGAGCTAATCAAGATAGCCCCTACCGATTGAATGCCGATAATGATGGTCATGATTAATAGTGAACGATATAAAATAAGGGTGAAAGTGACGGGAATTTGTAGTGTTTTGGCGTATTCCACATCGAAGGAGATAAGCTTTAACTCCTTCCAGAATAATGCGGTTAACACGATGATGATGAGCGCTGCTGCAGATGTGATGTACACATCGCGCGCTAATATGGTGGCTGCCTGTCCAAATATAAATTTTGAAAGCCCCGCTTGACCAGCATTGTTTAAGCTTTGTACATAGGTGAGCAATACCATACCGAGCCCAAAGAAGGCGGAGAGTATGGTGGCTAAAGCGCCATCAAATTTGATTTTGCTGTTTTCTACGGTGATGGTAATGAGCCAAGCCGCAGTGATAGAGGATAGGGCAGCACCTGCGATGAGAACTTCGATGTCCTTGATGCCCGTCAGCAAGAAGGCAATGACCACACCGGGTAGTGCCGCATGAGATAGGCCGTCACCGATGAGGCTTTCCTTGCGAAGTACCGCAAAGGTACCAGCGATACCGCTAGCGAGGCCTAATAACGCCGTGCCGAGCAGTACCATTTGCGTCGTATAGGATTGGAGTATGGTCATACAATCCTCCCCTTGCCGTAGGTGCGCTCAATAGCTTCGTCCGTAAATGTATCTGCTACGGGGCCATAGGCGACAGTTTGTTTGTTTACCATCGTTACCCAATCGAAATATTGGGGCACCGTATTTAAATCGTGGTGGACGACGATAACCGTTTTGCCTCGAGCTTTCATTTCTTGTAAAAGCGAAATAATAGCATGCTCTGTGGTCTTATCGACGCCCTTGAACGGTTCGTCCATGAGGTAAATATCTGCCTCTTGGACGAGGGCTCTTGCGAGGAAGACGCGTTGTTGTTGTCCCCCTGAAAGCTGGCGAATTTGTCGATCCACATAGTCGCTCATACCCATTTTTTCAATCATGGAGAGGGCCAGCTCCTTATCCTTTTTGCTAGGTCGCTTGAACCAACCTAGATGACCATAACGGCCCATGAGTACTACATCTAGTACGGTGGTAGGAAAGTCCCAGTCTACGCTGCCACTTTGAGGGACGTAGGCGATTTTCTTGTAATCATTTTTGTCCATTGCTAAGTGGTGATCGATATAAAATTTTACACTTCCTGAGATAACTGTTAGTAGACCGAGCATGGCCTTTAATAATGTGGACTTACCGGCACCATTAGGGCCGACAATGGCCGCTAAGGAACCGATGGGTACCTTCATATCTACGTCCCATAATACGGGTTTTGTCGTATATGCTACGGTCATATCTTCAACTTCAACGGCCCATTCCATGGAAACCTCCTTGTATTAATGAGTGCTACTGGCTGTGAATTGCTAGTAGCACATGTACTTACAATAATAAAGTAAACTTAAGTCAATCTAATTTAGTATAAGTAAATTTACTTTGTTGTATTCAATTAAGAAATTCTAATAAATGATTATTTAAGTGCTTTGGTAATTGTATCAATATTAGCTTTCACCATACCGATATATGTACCACCTTCAGTGCCTTCAGAGCCGAGAGAGTCAGAGTATAATTCGCCGCCGATGGAGACGTTCCAACCTTTAGCTTTAGAAGCTTCTTGAACGGCTTCAATTGTTTTATGTGGTACAGAAGACTCTACGAAAATCGCTTTAATTTTGTGGTCTACGATATATTGAACCAGTTCATTCACATCTTGTGTGCCTGCTTCTGTAGCAGTGCTTACACCTTGCAAACCTTTTACTTCAAAGCCGTATGCGCGAGCGAAGTATTGGAATGCATCATGAGCTGTTACAAGTACGCGAGATTCTTTCGGAATAGATTCTGCTTGAGCTTTAACGTACGCATCAGTTTCATCTAACTTAGTAAGATATGCGTCATAGCGTTTTTTGTAATCTTCTTTATGAGCCGGATCGGCTTTAGCAAGACCTTCGTATACTGCTTTTGCTGCCAGCTTCCAGTTAGCAACGTCAAACCAAATATGAGGGTCTTTTGTTTTTACACCATCTTCTTCGTCAAAGTCGAGCAATGTAGATGGATCAATGGCATCAGATACGCGGATGGTCGCTTTATTTTGCTTTGTTAGATTATCGAAAATGGAGCCCATTTTACCTTCCAAGTGAATGCCGTTGTATACTACAACATCCGCCTTAGACATAGCTGTTACATCGCCTGCACTCGCTTGATATAGGTGAGGGTCTACACCTGGGCCCATGAGACCTTGAACGGTTACATGGTCACCGCCGATTTCTTTTACTAAATCCGTTAACATCGTCGTTGTAGCTACGACATTAAGTTTTTTCTGACTATCTTGGGCTGTGTCTTTTCCGCAGCCTGCAAGGGCAAATACTATAAGTGCTAATGATACGACGACTAATAAAATTCGATTAAATTTCATAATAAGTCTCCTTTTTATAGATACTAAATTTAAAAACATTAATGACTTTGTTTGAGGGACATATTTTGTTCTAATAATGAAATAATTTGAAGAAGGAAAATATCTCTCTGAATTTAAACGGAAAACTAGCCACTACTAACGTAGCGGCTAGTGGCAGTTATACGGTCTTCTGCTAAGGTCAAAATAATCTAGGGAATAAGTGCTTGTAGATGGTTAGGCCCAACGAGGGCAACAATACCAAGTACCATCATGACCTTCATTTGAATACGCTTTCTACGTCTCATGATGAACCTCCTTTGTGTAGTTTTTTGTCATATCAACTAGATATGTGAGTCCGGACAGTTATCTTGAATTCAATATATCATAAATGAGAAATTTTATCAATAAGAATTTATTCTTTTAATATTCATCTTTATTTAGTATGATATTATGCATAGACAAAAGGTTAATAAGGAGGCTTCTTATGAATAAATTATTCCGATACGCTGCTGCAGGTGTACTTGTTGCATCTTTTGGCATGGTAAGTGATTATACAGCCGATGCGGCGAAGTTTTTAGAATCTCCACGTGAGGTTACTATTGTAAAACCTGAGTTGCCTGAGATTCCTAAAACCGCTACGGTAGCGCCTGATATGCGCGTACGCTTCTTGATTGATAAAAAAGGTAATGTTAAAAATGTTTTCGTTGAGCGTTCTTCTGGCTATGCTCCAGTTGACGAAGCAGTAAAAAAAGCAATTTTACAGTGGAAATTCACACCTGCTATTGGCACAGATCAAAAGGCACACGAATCCATTATTGGGATGACAATTACTCTGCCTAAGCAAGCTGTGAAAGCTAAATAAGGAGAAAACGATGAATAAAGTGTTGCGTTGTATTATATTAAGTTCATTGTTTGTAATGAGTATGGTAGCTTCTGTGTTGGCAGCTCCATACGACCCACCAGTAGCTATAGCTACACCACCTATTGACCGAGCACTGCTCGCTGCCTATGGTGAAGCAGCTCATGGTGCGGATATACGTTTTACCATCAAGGAAGATGGTTCTGTAGGGGACGTTGAAGTTGTTTCATCTAGTGGCTCTAGTGCTCTTGATGCGGCTATTGTAGATACTATTTCTAAATGGAGATTTAGTCCTGCTACAGATTCCAATGGTAAACCTGTAGCATCTTCTAAAACTGAATATATTGATTTTAAAAACTAATCAAAGGCACTCATACAGAACTGCACTCCAAAAATTGGACACAATTTCGAGGTGCAGTTTTTGCATGCCAAAATATTCTAAAAAATAAAGTAAGGTTATTCATTTTCATAATATTGGATTCGTAAATCTTAAAAATTAATCAAAATTGTATCTGTAGCAACTGAAAATTACTTTCAAAATGATATAATAAAACTGTAATAATAAATTAGCCCGTGGAGGTATAAGCATATGAATCCATTAAAACAAAAGCTAGATATTAATAATGAACGTTACAGAATTATCGTGTCCATTAAAGAAGATTATTTGGATGGTAAATTGTCCTTAGAAGAGGGCAATCGCATTTTAAAAGAAAAATTAGGCACTTGTACACCTGATGAATTTGCCTACGCAGAGCAAAGCTTGAAAGGTGTTTACAAGGACGAAGAAATCCTAGAGAAAATGGATGATCTCTTAGAATTATTTGATGGCGTTTTGGTGCGTGCCGAAAATGAGTACCCTGAAAATCATCCGTTATGGGCATACTTGGAAGAAATTAACGCTGTTGAGAAGGTAGCACTAGAAGCGGATGAGTTATTAAAGCAAGAGAAGTTTATCAAAAATCCGTGGCTCGGCGTTTTTGATTCCTTAGCAGAGTGGAGAACACATCTGTCTCGTAAGCAAAATCAACTTTATCCAATGCTTGAGGACCACGGCTTTGACCGTCCAACGCGTATTATGTGGACCTTTGATGATGCTGTGCGCGATGCTATCTCTGCATCCTATGCATTGCTTCGAGAAGATAAATACGAAGAATTCCTAGCGTCTGTGCCAGAAACATTGGCAAAATTGCGTGATTTGAATTCTAAAGAATTAGAAGTCTTATTGCCCACATCTTATAAATTGTTGAGCGACGAAGAGTTTGTGCGGATGAGTAAAAATGACCATGAAATTGGTTATGCCATTATTCAAGCGCCAGGTTTATATGTAGTGCCAGGTATTAATGATTCTGCGGCGCAATTGAATGGTAATAATTCAGCTCAAGGTGGTGCTGTATCTAATGAATTCTTAAATGATTTAGCGGGTTTGTTATCTAAATATGTAGGTCCTGTTGGAGGTGCGCCCGTTGGTAAGGACGCAGTCCTCGATGTAGCCACAGGTAAATTGACATTAGAGCAAATTAATTTGTTATTCCGTCATCTCCCTGTAGATTTATCCTATGTAGATGAAAATGAACTAGTTAAGTTCTACAGCGATACACCACATCGTATTTTCCCTCGCAGCGCGAACGTTATCGGTCGTGAAGTGAAGAATTGCCACCCAGCGAAATCTGTTCATATAGTAGAGGAAATCGTAGAGAAGTTCCGTTCTGGCGAGCAAAGCCAAGCGGAGTTTTGGATCAATAAACCAGGCTTGTTCATCTATGTTATTTACACAGCCGTACGCGATGAAAATGGTAAATTCCGTGGCGTATTGGAAATGATGCAAGACTGCACTCATATCCGTGAGCTCGAAGGTTCCCGTACATTATTGACTTGGGATAAAACTGATTTTGTAGGCGATGGTGGTAAGGAAAAATCCTTGGCTCAAGAGGCTGCAGAAGAGGTAGAAGAAGAGCCGTTAACAACTGATGCGGATGGTCGATTCCATATCGATGCGAAAACGACATTATCTAATCTAATTAAACAATGCCCAGAAATTGTAGATCATTTGATTTCTTTAAATCCTAAATTCGAGAAATTAAAAACACCTATGGTAAAAGTAATGGCTAAGGTAGCAACAATTAAGATGATGGCAGAGCGCGGCGATTTTGAGGTAGATGATCTAATTAGTAAAATCGACGCATTTATCAATAAAGATAAGAAATAATTGTACTTTTAAACCTTGAAAAGAGGCGAGGGCTTAGGACCTCGTCTCTTTTATCTGACCAAATGTGTTGCACTAATTCAAAATAAACATACATTAATTTCCTATAAATCATCTGTTTTATGTATACAAATTTGATTGAACAAGGTAAAATAGAACATAATGAAAGTATTTGCGTAAGCAGTGTTTTCATATATAACATTACTTTTACAAGAGAAATTGCTTAACTATTAAAAGGTGAGGATCTAGATACTATGTCGACAAGACGCGTTTGGAAGCAAAGTGAAATCAAAACAAATCCATTATTTTCTATGATGCGCAGTACAATTGAAACTGCATTCTATGGGAACAATGTAACTCCTGTAACATCTGTGGCACAAGCGTATCAACTAGCCTCTGAAGAGCCAGGTGTTATCGTCCTCGATATGCCAGTATTTAAACCATTAGAACAAGGTTTGCCAGCTGATGCAAAGGTCCTTGTTACAAATGATGGTAAAACTACAGGTCGTTATGCTAAAGCTCGTCGTATTATTGGAGACGAGGGCATCGATGAAGTTGAACTCGCGAATATTGCACGTGATGCTGTGTATGATAGCCGCAATAAAGAGTGGATTTCTGCAGAATCTATCGTTGGTCTTGATAAAAAATTCACAGCTCGTGCTCATTTGATGATTCCAAAAGATCACGCGTCTATTTTGTATTCTTGGCTCATGAACTTCAAGTTCTTTGATGCAGCTGTAAAAGAATTCTACAATGACAGTGTAGAGATCCCAGAAGGCGACATCTATATTTACTCTGATCCTGACTATGTTGTACCAGGTCATCCAGGCGGTCTTGCTATTTTTGACCCTGCGCATAACTGTGCTATGATTCTTGGTATGCGCTACTTTGGAGAGCATAAAAAAGGTACACTTACACTTGCGTGGTCCTTGGCAAATCGTTTCGACTATGTTGCTTGCCACGGTGGCATGAAACGTTACAACCTTGAAGGTGGTAAATCTTACACTATCGGTGTATTCGGTTTATCTGGTTCCGGTAAATCCACATTGACTCATGAAAAACATGATGGTCGTTATGATATCTCTATCCTGCATGACGATGCATATATCATCAATACTGAGGATTTGAGTTCTATTGCTCTTGAACCTACGTACTTCGATAAAATGCAAGATTATCCTGTGGAACATCCTGCTAACGAATTCTTGTTGACGCTACAAAATGTAGGTGTAACGATGGATGAGGATGGACGTAAGGTTGTACTGGCCGAAGATGTGCGAAACAGCAATGGTCGTGCTATTAAATCTCAATTCTGGACAGATAACCGCGTAAACTACGTAGGTGAACCTGTTAATGCGATTGTATGGCTTATGAAAGATAAAACATTGCCACCAATCCTTAAGATTTCCGATCCTGTATTGGCTTCTACAATGGGGGCAACCCTTGCGACTCGTCGTTCTACAGCAGAAAAACTTGATGCTCACGTCGACCCAAATGCGCTTGTTATCGAACCATATGCAAATCCATTCCGTACATATCCATTGGTTCGTGACTATGAAAGTTATAAAAAATTATTCTCTAAATGTGGTGTAGAGTGCTATATCATGAACACCGGCTTCTTCTTGGAAAATAAAATTCCTAAAGAAGTTACTCTCGATTTGTTAGAGCGTTTAGTAGAAGGTACATTAGAATTTAAACCGTTCTGTGAATACGAAAATCTTTCTTATGTAGAGGTTCCTGGTTTTGAACCTCCATTCGAAGTACGCGAGTATCATCACCAATTGCACCAAGCTTTTGAGTTCCGCTATGATTATGTAGAAAAACTTAAAGGTCATAAAAACGAATTACCTCAAGAAGTATTGGATGTACTTAAATCTTTAATGTAATCTAAAAATTAAAAAGGGCTGTAATAGAATGCGGTTTTACCGCATACTATATGTAGTTCCTTTAACTTATAAGACATACCAAGAAATTTAGGTTTGTAAGGCACTAAATTTCTTGGTATTTTTTTATTTTCCCCATGTATATGTAACGTATATTTTAGTAATATATAGTTATAATAGAAATAATGTTTTATTATAAGACTTGTATATGTACATAGTTATAAGGACTCGTATATGGACATAAAAGACATTAAATATATTAGTACCATCGTTGAGATGGCATCATTTTCTAAGGCATCTAAAAAGTTATATATTTCTCAGCCGGCGTTGAGTCAGGGAATTCGTCGTATTGAAGCAGAGCTAGGAGTTACGTTGTTTGTTCGTGATCGTACAAAAGTCGTGCCAACGGCTGCGGCGTTACAAATTGCAAAAGAGGGCATGCCGTTAGTTTTAAAGGCGGAGGCTTTAACGCAATCTATCATTAATCAAGGCACAGATGTAGCCTATCATGTGCGTATCGGCTTGTCTCAATTTTATGGACATCATATGCTCGGGAAAACATTGAAAAGCTTTCAACAGATTGAACCGTCTTGGGAGTTCCATGTTGTAGAGGGTGAATCTCACTTCTTGGAACAGCAAATTTGTGATGGTTTAGTAGATGTAGGGTTATTCCCAACGCCGATTTATTCTCAGGATCTTGAAAGTTATCCCGTTTTAGATGAGCAGATTTTATTGGCCATTAGTGTGGAAAATAAGAAGGCTATAGCCATTGCAGATTCTCTCATGACTGGTGATGGAATTCGAGAAATTGCACCCTTTGGTGCATTTCCGTTTATTTTGCTAAGAGAAGGACTCAAATTACGGACGTTGGTAAACCGTTTATGCCAAGCGGAATGCTTTGTGCCCAAAGCCGTCATTGGCTCTGAAACTCTAGATTCATGCCGGTCCTTGGTAGAAGATGATTATGGTATTACATTCTTGCCGAGCACGCTCAATAGCAAGGGGGATGACGATAAGGTTAAATTCTATCCTCTTGCATCGAAACTTTGTTTCCGCCAATTAGTTCTTGTGGCAAGGTCTGATCGGGCAAAACGTTTCCATTTATCTGAAGTAGCACATATCATGCAGCAATTTTTGTAGTGCATAGGTATAAAGATATTTAGGTGGCATATCCTGAGGGGTGGATCATATTAATAAATTAATAATTAATACATAAATTAATACGTAAATCAATCAATTAATCAATAAAATAAAGAGACTAATTCCTGTAAAGCTTAGGAATTAGTCTCTTTTTATTTATGAAAAGAAACTGAAAAAATCGAATTTAATAAATATAGTAATTATCATATTCTTAGATATAGATGCGTCAAAAATTTCTCAAATTTTAATTGACAAATGTCTTTTCAGAAAATATACTTAAAGTGATTTAAAACATATTTAGGAGATAGGACTTAAAACCCATCATTGTAGTGGATTTAAAGTGAATTAAAAGTAGAATATGTTTTTTGTTTTTATTGGTTGGCCTATGTAGGCCCCTAGGAGGTTTCAAATGAGTAAAGATGTGGAAAATAAAAATACCCATGAACACAATCATGGTGAACAACATGGTCACGACCATAATCATGAACATCATTGCCACTGTGGCGGTCATGATCATCATGGTCACGACCACGATCATCAACATGACCACGATTATGACCATGGTCATGCAAAGGCTCTTCCGACGGATAAATGGGTGCCACACACTCATGAACCAGGGGTACCTCATGAACATGGCGTAAACGACTATATGAAAGCCGTTGCTGAGTATCGTAAAACATGGCCTACCAAACAAGATGTTATCGAGCAAACACCAGATCCTGCGGTACGCGAAATGATTCTTCGCATGGAGCAAATCGGTTGTGATACAGTATTTGACCGTTTTGATAAACAACAACCACAATGTACATTTGGTATTGCTGGTATATGTTGTCGTATCTGTTTCATGGGCCCTTGTAAAATTACACCTAAGAGTCCTCGTGGTGTCTGCGGTGCGGATGCTGACCTCATCGTAGCTCGTAATATGACACGTGCTGCTGCAGGTGGTTTGACTCAACATGGTGCACATGCTCGTGAAATCTTGATTTCTTTGAAAGCTGCTGCTAATGACCAATTGGACATTCCAATTTTAGGGGAAGAAAAAATCCGTACTGTATGTAAGGCTTTCAACATCCCTGAAGAAGGTCGTTCCTTGAAAGAAGTGGCTAATGATTTAGCAGATGTATTGCTCGAAGATTTGAGCCGTGCATTGCCAGGTGAATATAAAACAATTACAGCTATGGCTCCTGCAGAGCGTCGCGAAGTTTGGAAAAACTTGGATATCTTGCCTGTTTCCGCGTACAATGAAGCCTTCGATGCATATCATCGTACAACCGTAGGTACAGATGGCGATTGGGAAAGCAATATGAAACAATTCTTGCGTTGTGGTCTTGCTTTCACATTCACAGGTGTAGTGGCAGCAGATATCGCTACAGATGCATTGTTCGGACAAGGTGGTCGCCGTACATCTAAAGTTAACATCGGTGCCTTGAAAAAAGGGTATGTTAACATCGCTGTTCATGGTCATTTACCAACATTGGTATCCCAAATTTGTACAATTGGCGCCTCTGAAGAATATTTAGAAAAAGCAAAAGCTATCGGCGCTAAAGGTATTCAATTCTACGGTATCTGCTGCTCTGGCTTATCCAGTATGTACCGTTATGAAAATGTTATTCCATTGTGTAATGCTATCGGTGCTGAACTTGTACTTGGTACAGGCGCTCTTGATTGCTGGGTAGCTGACGTTCAAGACGTATTTCCGGCTATCATGGACGTAGCACGTTGCTTCAACACAAAGGTTATCACTACGTCTGATGCAGCTCGTTTACCAGGTGCTGAACACATCGGCTACGATCATCATCACACTAACTTGGCTGAAACAAAAGATTTGGCTCGCAAAATCTTGGATCGTGCTCTTGAAGCGCATGAATTGCGTAAAGGTATGCCTGTATTCATTCCGCCATACGAAATCACAGCAGAAGTTGGCTTCTCTCCAGAATCCACTGTTAAACATTATGGTTCCTTCAAACCATTGGCAGAGGCTTTAAAATCTGGTAAAGTTCGCGGTATCGTTAACGTAGTAGGTTGTTCTAACCCTCGCGTTATCTATGAAAAGGCAACTGTAGATATCGTTGATACACTTATTAAAAATGGCTGTATCATCCTTACAAACGGTTGTGCATCCTTCCCATTGATGAAACTTGGCTATTGCAATACAGATGCTAACAAAAAATGTAGCCCTGCATTGCAAGAGTTCTTAGGCGATGATCAACCACCAGTATGGCATGTGGGCGAATGTGTAGATAATGCACGTTCCTCCGGCATCTTCGGTGGTATTGCTGCAGAGCTCGGCCTTAATTTACCACAATTGCCATTTGCTATGTCTAGCCCTGAATGGTCTAACGAAAAAGGTATCGATGCATCTCTTGGCTTCCGCTTGATGGGGATTAACTCTTACCACTGCGTTGAGCCACCTACACAAGGTTCTGATGCCGTTACAAAATGGCTTAAAGAAGATACTAAGGATATCTTAGGCTCTGTTATGTATGTAAATACGGATCCTGCTAAAGTAGCTGAGAAAATCTTGGCAGATATCGATGAAAAACGTGCTGCTTTAGGTTGGGCTGAAGTAAAATAGTTTATCCTTTGGTAGATTATAATTTGTAGTTAAGTATAAAAACACCCTCTATAGATCTTATAGTTATTATGACTATTAGAATTAAGAGGGTGTTTTTTATTGTTTGTGGATAGATTTTTTACTAGTCTTGTATTAGCCGTAGTATAATGTACTAATTGTTTTAGACCTATTAAAGTGTGATGGTTTCACCATCTTCAGGTACTGCTACATGGCTTTCAATGTTGGTGCCTTTGATAAATTTGCGCACATCCTTACGACTTGTTGCAGTATGATTAACTGTATCCATGTGAACCGCAATAATTTTAGCCTCTGGTTTACGTACCACCATGCGGCCAATATCTTTTGTACCCATAATAATACTATCTTCAAAGCCTAAAATTTGAGCATATCCAGTGTTCATAATAATAACGTTAGGGTCGAAGCGAAGGAGGGCCTTCTCTACATCACTTGTCCAAACTGTATCGCCTACAAGGTACACAGTTGGTTCGTCTGCTGCTTCAAAAATAACGCCCATCGCATCGCCTGCTAATGGTGCGAGAACTGGATTGGCATACATTTCTACAGTGCCGTGTGAGCCACCTGTTTTTCTTAATGTGATACCATTAAACTCTAGACTTTCAAAAATGATGCGTACATCGTTAAAACCTTGAGTAGTAATAAGTTCTTTGTCCGCTGTATTTTGTACAAAAATTGGAAGTGATTTTGGAATAGATTTAACTGCAGTATCATCCCAATGATCAAGATGTGTATGTGTAACTACTACTGCTGTTACATCGTTTAATAGCTCATCCATTGATACAGGCAAATCAACCATAGGCATTCTTTGTTGGTAGTTAAATGTACCTTCAAAGCCAGGATAAGTATCTTTTGGTGCTAAGAATGGATCAATAAGAAATGTTGTGTTTTTTATTGTTAATTTTCCCGTTGCATTTCGAATGTGAGTATATTGTGTCATAGTTATCTCCTTAATTGAATTATTATTGATTTAATTGAATAGATTATTATTTGTAATCTCTAGAATTAGTGTACCTTGTTTTGTTATACTAGTCTCAACAATAATTAACACTATGTTTATTAATAGACACATTGTATAAAAGTGTCTATATTGGAGGTTTTATGATAACTCGAAAAGAAATGACACGTAGGTTGTTAAAAGAAGGGTTGCTTAGTTGTTTAGAGAACCATTCTTTTGAGTCTGTAACAGTAACATTGTTGTGTAAAACGTCAGGTATAACTCGTTCTACTTTTTATTTACACTATAGTAATATTATGGAAATTGTTGATGATTTAGTGGATGATGCAATCGCTTATTCAAAGCCAGGAATGGTAGATAATAATAATTTACAAACTATAGCTAAAACCTTATCAGCTGCTTCTGATTCTGTGTCATTGAGAGAAGCATACGATTCTATTTTTGATAGACTGCCGTTATGTCAGCGTATTATACGACGTAAAAAATATTTACCTTTATTTTTGGATGAACAAATTTCAGAATATGTATTACAACGCATTATACGGCGTGAAAAGGATCGGCAAGGACTTGTTATGGCAGAAGCACTTGGGGTTTCATTTGATGTGGGCGTATCTATTTTTTTATTTTTAGTACACGGACTATATGCTGTTAATAAAGAATATAAGTGGTCTCAAAGTGATGAGTGGTTAGAAGCTCAGAAAATTATTTTTGAACTCGTTTATCGTGGTTTACAAAGTAAATAGTATTCAAACTCGCTTATGTTTTAGTATTCTATGAATTTTTTAGACAACGAAAAAAGGACTCCATTGGGAGTCCTTTTTTCATGTAAGGGGAGTGTTAGTATTAATATCAAATGAAACATGTATTTAAACAAGTAGTAGGTTTGGGGTTAGTATTACTTGTCGGGAGATAAATACACGTACGGCAACCAGGGAATTGTTACCTCTATCTATCATTTGACATTATTATTATAGGAATGGTAAATGAGTTAAAAATGAAGAAATTTAATAAATTTCTTTAAATTTCTTATATTTGTAAAAAACATGGTAATTAATTTTAATTATTGTTGATAAATATGGGACAATTTTGGTATTATATAAAGGAGAAGTTGTATATTTTATAAAGGTTTATCCACATTAAGCTTTTATAAAATATACAGCTCGATAGCATGAGAGGGGCAGTCATATGAGTAAAATATTCACCATATTAACACTTTTGTGGCTACTCAGTATAGGGGGGACTACTAACGCAACGGACTGGTACTATGTTGGACCAGATGCATCAGGAAACCAATTATTTATTGACAATGACAGTGTACAGAAGAGTGATTACGATGCGCTTTTGTGGCTGCGAGTTAATGAACTGGGTGGCGACGAATTGCGATATAAAGTTTATATCAGTAGATATAATCGAACCATGGAAACATTGAAGGTAGATGCGTACATGTCAGACGGGACGCCGTATGAGAATGTAGAATTTAATGAGAATCCTGAGCCCATTGCAGGGAACACAAATGGTCAAGCCATTTATATTTTATTATGGAAATAAAAGAACCATCTAGTACAGCAAACTAGATGGTTCTTTTTATGTGTAAAATATTTATAAAGCATTAGGGAATATTTTATATACTACATCCTCTAGATGTAGAGAATGGTATATATGAGGTTTTTAGACTTGAGCTGTATTGCGAGTCAACTCCAAGTCTTGAATCATTTGGAGATCGTCTTGAGGTGAACGACCGCCAGTAGTTAAGTAGCCACCAACCATGATACCGTTTAGGCCACCTTTTAGAGCATAAGCTTGTAAGTCTCGTAGATTTACTTCGCGGCCACCTGCAGTCCGTATCAATGCGTTTGGCAAGATGAAACGGAATACAGCGAAGGTACGTAAGATATCCAATGGACGTAAAGCTTCGTTGCTTTCAAATGGAGTCCCTTTAACAGGATTCAAAATGTTTAATGGTACGGAGTCAATATGTAAACGTTTAAGTTCGAACGCCATTTCTACGCGTTGTTCTAATGTTTCGTTAAGACCAAGAATGCCGCCAGAGCAAACACGGATGCCTGCTTTTTGTGCATTATCTATGGTAAACATTTTGTCTTCGTAGGAATGTGTAGTACAAATATCTGGGAAGTGACTAGGTGCCGTTTCGATATTGGAGTGGTATCGAGTAACGCCAACTTCTTTTAATTTGAGTGCTTGTTCGTAAGTTAACAACCCAAGGGAACAGCAGATTTCAAGACCAATTTCATTTTTGATACGGCCTAATACATGGATGATTTGATCAAATTCATCAGGGTTATTAGTATTACGACCACTTGTTACGATGGAAAAACGAATTGCACCAGCCTCTTTAGCTTTACGTGCTGCTTGGAGAATGCTTTCTTCATCCATGAAAGGATACTCCTGAACGCCTGTGTTGTGGTGTGCGGATTGAGCACAGAATTTACAGTTTTCAGGACATTTGCCGGACCGAGCATTAACAATGGCACATACATCCACAGAATTATCATTGAAATGTTGGCGAATTTTATCAGCCATAGCGAGTAGAATCATGGTATTATCATCTGAAGTATGAATCAGCTCGATTGCTTCTTCTTTTGTAATTTCGCCGCCGTTCATGATGCGGTTTGCAATGGTAAGAATTTTTTCGTATGTACCCACTTGGGATGGTTGTTGATCTATAGGCAAAGCCATAATAGCCTCCGGTAAATTGTTAACTTAATAAAAACATAATATATTGACAATTTGATTGTAAACGTTCACGTATAAATTGTCAACTTAATACATGAATTGGTTAACAAAATAATAACATGTTATGGTTCATATCTTATGAGAAAAGAATATGAGCTTATCTTATAATTTATACTTATTAATAGTTAAGAGAAGTTTAGTTTAACTATATCTTTTTGATGCTAAATGATAGTTATTTTTAACTTATCTTTAAGGTTTTGTAGTATAATAAACTATTGTAATTACTATATATAACTATAATAAAAATATTAATGGAGGAGTGGATATAGATGCAGCCGTTTCGATTTATACACTGTGGTGATCTGCATTTAGGGGCACCCTTTCAATATGCTACAGGTATTAGCAATGCTGTTGATCGCGCCGTAAGTGAAGCAACCTATGTAGCCTTAGATAAAATTATTGATACTGCTATTACAGAACATGTGCATGCTGTCGTAATAGCTGGGGATATTTATAATAGCGAAGACCATAATTTAGAGGCTCAAGTCCGTTTTGTGCGCGCCATGTATCGCTTGGCTGAGCATCGTATTGATGTTTATATGGTACAAGGTAATCATGATCCTGCTGAAAGCTGGAGAGCGCAACTGCAGATGCCAGATAATGTCCATATATTTTCTAGCGAACAGGTACAGCGTTTCCCGCTCATCGTTAATAATATAGAAATTGGTGGCGTATATGGCATTAGTTGTGGTCATGGTAATGAAAGCGACAACTATGCTCGTCAATACAGAGCTTTTGAACGGGATGAGTTTTCCCTTGCTGTCATGCATGGTACTGTAGGTTCTAGTGTAGGCTCTGAAAATCATAATGTAACAGGACCTTGTAACTTAACTGATTTAACAGAGGCTGCCATGGATTATTGGGCATTGGGTCATATTCATAAATCTCAAGTTCTTAGCGAGGAACCTCTTGTAGTTTATGCGGGTAATTCGCAAGGATTGCATCGTAAAGAACATGGACCTAAAGGATGTTATCTTGTATCCGTATCACATAATGGTCATTGTGATTTGCGATTTATCGACACTTGTGCAGTCCGATTTGAGGAAATCAAAATCGATATTGCTGGCATGCAAAATGAAACAGATTTCTTAGAGATTTTGCGGCATAAAAAAGAAAACTTGCGAAAGCAACATAAGAAAAACATCCTGCTATCCCTCGTTTTGTCCGGAACGGGACCTCTACATCGTCTATGTACGCAAGAGGAGATTCGAAAACTATGGTTACAAGAGTCTCAAAATGAAGAAAAAGCCAAATCTGTATTCGTTATGCCTTACCGTATTATTTCTAATACACGACCTAGTATTAATCTAGTTGAACGACGTTTATTAACAGATGTAGTAGGTGATTACTTGCGTGCTTATGACGATATGGTAGATGGAGATGCGATACAGATTGCGCGTCAAATCATGGCTAATCGTCCTGAATTTAAGCGCTTAGGCGCATATGCCGATTTATTGAGTGATGAATTATTGGCACGAGCTTTGAAACGTTGTGAAATTGAAGGTGTTACTGTGTTGATGGGGGCTAATGATGAACATTAAACGTATACGATTTGATGAATTTGGTCCGTATCGCGACTGGTCTTTCACCACGGGTGACAATGGGGTTCAACTCATGTATGGCCCTAATGAAAGTGGTAAAACATCCTTGCTCGAAGGGATGCGCACCTTGTTATTTGGCGGTACTCATAAGGCTTATGGCCCTATGACGGGGGCCCTTGATGTGGACCGTAATGGTGAAAGTTACTATATCGGTCGTAAGGGTAAGCAGTTAGACTTTTACAGCCCTGGTCATCCTGCCATCCATGAAGAGCCGGCTCAACATTGGTGGCATGGCATCGATAAAAAAACATATAACCGCATATTTGCGTTAACATTAGACGATTTACAAGGCCTTGATGTATTACAAGAGGTAGAGGTTCGTTCTCGATTCTTTGGCGCCGAAGGGGGAGAACACTTAGGTGGAGCTGTTAAGGATGTTGAAAAAGGGGCTACAGACCTACTTGTAGCATCCTCGAATGGTAAACGTCGCATCAATGTATTGATGGATGAGCTTAAAGAAAACCGTCAAAAGTTGAGTCAGTTGGCGGAGCATGAAGCGCAATATGTGGAATTACAAACCGTCTTTCACAGTACGGAGCAAACCGAAATGGAATTGCAAAATCAGTTGAAAGAATGGAAGGAATATCGGGATGGTATCGATGTAGTATTGCGTGCGTGGGATACATATCGTCGCAGTGAAGAGGCGCGTATGCACATGCAGCAGTATAATAGTGAGCTCGCCTTGAGTCGTGATGAGTTCCTACGTCTTGATGAAGAAATAAAACGGGCTCGTGACAATATGCAATTATGGCAGGAAAAGGAAGCGGCATTGATGCCCGCTAACTTTAGTCCTGATAGCCCATTTGGAACTTACGGCCAAGATATTGAAGACCTTATTCAACAAGGTGCTAAATGGGAGCAATTACGCCGTGAGTGCGAAGAAGGCGATGCGTACATCCGTAAGGTTAGAGAACAATTAGAGTTTTCACGCACCTTACATTCTGCGTGGCGTCACGATGAGCCAATGGCAGAAGACATCAATTGGTTTGATGGAGAACGTTTGGCAAGTCGTTTGCGCACCGCAAAAGAACAACTTTTACATTGGCAAGACCGCAAGCCTGCAGAGGCTACCGATGAGGTGCCGACGGCGAACCTTGAAGGTGCAACTTTACTTAACTTTAGTGAAGAAGAATTAGCTAAAAAAGAATATTTAGAACGTGAATTAGATCGTATCTTAATGGATATAGATCAAGTAGAGGCTAGACTAGAGGCTAGACGGAATAGTTATGGTTCAGACGCACAGCCCACAATTCTGCCAAAATGGCTACAACGCATTAGTGGTATAGGTGCTGTTATAGCTGTATTGGTAGTATTAGCAGGCCTGTTGGTTCTTGAATCTGCATTATATACTATAGGTGGTTTTATTTTCTTGATTCTATCTATGGGGCTATTCTGGTATGCTACCTGGAGGCTTCATAATGGTAACTCTGATGTGTCTAAATTAAACTATGAGTTACAAATTTTATCTTCCCGTAAATCTGATGTAGAACATCAGCTAGAGGCTTTGATCAAGGCTGCTACACCTACAGTGAGCCCTGTACCATCCTTAGAAGGAGAGGCACATCTTGAGCGTTGGATTCAGGAAGGGCATACCTTACAAGGTATTTATGATGAAGCCCTCGCAGCATGGCAAAACTGGTTACCCCGAGGGGCGGCTAAGAGTCTCGATGAAGATGATTTCTTCGGCCTTAAGCAAGAGTATGATCAATATCATGAACAGTTACGTACTATTGAAGGTTATGAAAAACGCTTAGCAGAGCATAAAGAGGGCTTGCGCGTTATCGAAGACCAAGCGATGGCTTTGTGGTATAACCTTGGAATAGAGTCACCAGTATCTCCTACGGAATTAAAACGTATTTATAATCAATATAAGAGCTTTCAACAAAATAAAATTGTATGGGAACAAAAGGAAGCACAACGTAAAAGCTTCCGCAATGAATACGATAATTGGCATCGTAAGGAAAAAGAGCTACTTCTTCGTCAACAAGAACTGCTCCATAAAGCTGGTATGGAAAGTTCCAACGAGTATCGTCAACATCTTATCGATGAGGACCAATATAAACAGTGGCAAACTATCTACAAGCAAAGTCAGGTACAGCTGGATTTACTTGCTCCTGATGCGGAGAATAAAGACCTGTTCTATCGTCGTTTGCGAGAAGGCAACAAAGATAACTGGTTAGATGAATTGGCTCACTCTGAGCGTGAAATAGCCTCTATTGAAGATAAATTGGCTACCTTGTACGAGCGCCGTGGTCAGATCGTTGAAGCAATGCGTACACTTGGATCTGACCAGGAGCAACACCAAATGTTGCAAGAACGAGAGGCTTTACAAAGTGAATTAGAGTCTGCACTAGAAGATTGGGCTACACAAGTATTGATAAGCCATTGTATGGATAAGGCTCAACAATCGTATGAACAAGAAAAACAACCTCATATGTTAGAGCTTGCCTCCTCTTATGTTGAAAAACTAACTGGTGAGAGGTATACGCTTGATATTCTAGGCATTAATAAAGGGGTAGCACTTATCAACAATAATGGGGAACGACTAGAACTTAAATTTTGGTCCAGTGGTCTAGCTGACCAAGTATACTTGGCCTTGCGTCTCGCTTTAGCAAAGGTATTCTCTTATCAAGTAGAATCCTTGCCGATTATCTTGGACGATATTCTTGTGCGCTTTGACGAAAATCGTCAACGTAGTGCTTTAGAATTATTGGCTGAGCTTGGGAAAAATCAACAGATTTGGCTCTTTACTTGTCAACGCTCCGTATATGATATGGCTCAATCTATTATGGGCATCGATTGCCATAGATTGAGTCGTAGCTAAATGAATTTCAGACTTGAATTAAAGACTCAGTCAAATTAAAGTGGTAATGAAATAATAATCCCTGTGGAGGCATATGCTTTCACAGGGATTATTAGGGATTATTAAAGAATAAATAATGTAAGTGATTGTAACTAAAGTAACTGTTTTGGTTACCATAGTGTGTTAGTATACATTTAGAATGAAAGGGGTTGAGTACTTGAATACAGCTTATTTGGACATGATCCAAGGGAAGAACCCGGGTGTAACGCCTGTGTGGTATATGCGTCAAGCTGGCCGTAGCCAAGCGGAATATCGCAAAATCAAAGAAAAATATACATTATTTGAAATTACAAAAGAACCTGAGTTATGTGCTCGCGTTACGGAATTACCTGTTAAGGAATACGGTGTCGATGCGGCGATTCTCTACAAAGATATTATGAGCCCAATGGTGGCTATGAATGTAAATGTAGAGCTCAAGGCTGGTGTGGGCCCTGTATTTAGCACGCCTATCCGCTCTATGGCTGATGTGGATAAATTAGAAACCTTTGATCCTACAAAGGTAGATTATATTGCGAAAACGATTACATTATTGACTTCTGGTATGCTCGACGTGCCGCTCATTGGCTTCTGCGGGGCACCGTTTACTATTGCGTCCTACCTTATCGAAGGGGGTCCAACAAAGAATTACAATAAGACTCGCGGTATGCTCATCGGTGCTCCAAATATGTGGAATGCATTGATGACAAAACTAGCGGACATGTCCATTGCGTACTTGTCCATGCAAGCCGAAGCGGGTGCTAATGCACTTCAAATCTTTGACTCTTGGGTAGGTGCTGTTAATGCAGATCAGTATAAACAAGGGATTTACCCTCATATGGAGCGGATCATAAAGACTGTGAAAGCTAAATATCCTCATTTGCCAATGGCCATGAATGGTGTTGGTACGGATCATTTGGTGTCTATTTGGTCTCACTTGCCTTTAGATGTCATTGCCCTTGATTGGCGTAGTTCCATCGTTATGGCAAACGAGCGTGGCGTAACACAAACGGTACAAGGTAACTTGGATCCGGCGTATTTGTTCGGAGACGAAAAAACATTAGCCCGCGAAGTGGATCGCATCTTGCTCGACGGCGTTCGCTATGGGCGCCATATCTTTAATTTAGGTCATGGCGTATTCCCAGAGGCAGATCCTCAAAAACTCCATTGGCTAACGGACTATGTGCATGAACGTAGTCGTGAGATTTGGACTCAAGAGAGGTAAATTAGTGAAAGTAGAAAAAAAAGGATTATTATTCCTGTCTTATGGCAGCCCTTTAAGTAAGGATGATTTAGTACCCTATATGACGAGCATTCGTCGTGGCCGTGTACCAACGGAAGCAGAGATTACAAATCTCACTAAGCGTTATGATACAATCGGTCAATGGGAAAATATTGAGCTCCAAACTATGGCAGAGTGCCAATATAAAACCTTGCTTACTCTGTTGCCAACTATGCCTTCCGCTATTGGTTTTTTACACATGAAACCATCCATTGCAGATGCGGTTGAATGCTTAGTCCAGCAAGGAGTGGAGCATATTATTGCTATTGTAACAGCTCCATTCTTCACCGCTCTCGGTACTGGAGCTTATGAAAAACAAGTGCAAGCAGCCATTTCAAATTATGATACTGTGACATTCGACTTTATCCGTTCCTGGTGGGATCAACCAACTTTCAAGGAATACTGGGTAAAAGCAATTTCAAAGTGTGTGCATAATACTAAAGATGTATTCGTTATTTTTAGTGCGCACAGTATACCGCTCATTAATAATCATGGTGGCGATTCGTACGCGTTAGCGTTAGAGGAAAGCGCTAAAGAGATTGCTGAATATTGTAAATTACCGAACTGGACTGTGGCATGGCAAAGTGCGGCTCCTCATGGGCAATGGTTGAGCCCTACTGTAGAGGATGCAATCAATGAAGCCTTACAAACTGATGCTACTCGCATTGCTTTTGTACCATTTGGGTTTGTAAGTAATCACGTTGAGGTACTGTACGATAATGATGTGGAGTGTAAAGAACTCGTTGAAGCAAAGGGCGCAACATATATGCGTGCACCCATGCCAAATTGTAATGAAACATTTTTACAAGCAATGGCGAGTGCAATAATAGAAAGGATTCATTCGTGAACGTAACAATTGTGGGCGGTGGCTTAACAGGGCTAACAGCGGCTTATTATTTAGGTCATGCAAAGCCAGAATGGACCATTACTCTTTACGAACAAGCACCACGATTTGGTGGGAAAATACAAACGCAACGTGTGGATGACTTCGTAGTGGAACTCGGTCCTGACTCCTATTTGGGTCGTAAAACAGAAATGACAGATCTCGTGCATGATCTTGGGCTAGGGGATACCCTTGTGTCTAATGAAACAGGTCAAGCCTTTGTGTATGATAAGGGCTCTATCCACCCAATTCCGGGCGGCTCTATCATGGGCATTCCTACGGAAATGATGCCCTTTGTGAAAGCAACGCTCATTTCCTGGCCTGGTAAATTGCGTGCTGGCCTAGATTATTTTAAGAAACCATACCAACTCGATAAAAATGGGGATGTATCCATTGGTCATTTTTTCAAATACCACTTAGGACAAGAAATGATGGATAAACTCATCGAGCCCCTATTAGCGGGTATCTATGGTGGCGATATTTATAAAATTAGTCTATTGTCGACATTTCCTCATTTTATTCAAGTAGAACAAAAGTATGGGAACATGGTGAAAGGTATGATGGCTGCTAAGATGAGTCACTCCAAAGCCGGTGTCTCTAAGGCTGCCAAAGGGGCTGTTACTGAAGGGGATGTTCCTCGAGCTGGTAAAGGGACTATGACGGACCGTCAATTTGAAAGTCACGAAGCTAAGACTAGTCAAGATACTTCTGCTAGTAATAGTGTAAGCAGTTCTAGTCATGTGACAAAGACTAGTTCTAATCATCAGTCTGCTAAGGCACAAGCGGATATGGAAAGTCGAAAGGGTACTGCTGCTCAATCCGGCATGTTCCGTCAATTGACAGGTGGACTTGAAAGCGTGATTACTGCTATCGTCAAGGCCATGCCTAGTAATGTACACTTGCATACAGGTGCGCTAGTTTCTGATATTCGATATATTGATGGTGTATATGCAATCGATGTAGTGAAGTCGTGTAACGATTCTTGTGGCTGTCAATCTACGGCAGACCATGTGATTATCACTACACCGCCGGCAACATATACTCAATGGTTCAAGGATGATGCGGGTTTTGATTTCTTGCGATCCATGGAGCAATCTAGTTGCGCTATTGCTATTATGGCCTTTGATAAAAGTACCTTTGATGGTGATTTAAAAGGATCGGGTCTGCTTATTACCCGTAATACGGATACACCTCTTACAGCGTGTACCATTCTTAATCAAAAATGGCCTCAAACTACCCCTGATGATAAGGTGGTTTTGCGCGTCTTTATTGGTAAGCCAGGTAATGATGTAGTAGAACGACTCAGTGAAGAGGAACTTTCAGAATTGGCAGTCAAAGAAATTCAACATATTATGAATTTTTCTGCCAAGCCAGAGTGGGTGCGCATCAATCGTCTCATTCACTGCATGCCTCAATATAATGTAGGCCATCGTGCAGGTATTAAAGTCGTACGTGAACATGTAGCCGATCAGTATCCAAATCTACACCTCATCGGCACACCTTTTGATGGAATCGGGATTCCTGACGGTGTAAAACAAGCAAAAGAACTCGTAGAAAAACTTGTGAATGACAAGTAAAATAGTGACTTGCTTAAAAGAGTTAGTATAGTATTAAGCGACATAGGATTATCTCAGCCTAAAAGCAGTAATTTAGTCTTAACTAAAGAATATACTAATAAATAATCTCAATAGAAACTAAATTGAAAAGACTCTATATGCTATAATAGTAAGTGGAGTCTTTTGATTTCCGTAATTATAGATATACATTATTATTTTGATATAATCACCATAGATAGGAGTGATCATAATGGGAAAAGCAATCCCTACAGTAGAAGGTTGGCATAGCCAACACATGGTATTCGCCATGGATTTCAGCGCATGGAACTGCTTCACAGAGGATGAAAAAGCAGCAGCGCGCAATGAATTAAAAGCATTCTTAGCCGACCTTGAAGCTAAACATCAAGCTAAAGAAGGTAGCTATGCATTCTATGATTGTAATGGAGCAAAAGGGGATTTAATCTTATGGATTCTCGGTCCATCCCTTGAATACTTGGCTCAAGTAGAACGTAAATTCCGTCGTTTAGCTATTGCAAGCGTGTTGGTGCAAACTTATTCTTATACTTCTGTAACAGAAGTAAGCACCTATGTTAAGGCCAAGTTAGATACAGAGGAGGTTAATCAAAAATTATATCCTCATGTACCTCGCGATAAATATATCTGTTTTTATAATATGAGTAAAAAACGCGAAGGTGATGACAATTGGTTCATGTTACCACCGCAAGAACGCGGAGCTCTGATGAAAGCTCACGGCGAACTTGGTAAAACATATTTAGACGTTTTATCTGAATTCACTACAGGTGGCTGTGGCCTAGACGACTGGGAATGGGGTATTACTATCTTTAGTAACGACGACATCCAATTCAAAAAAATCGTATACGATATGCGCTTCGAAGAAGCCAGTGCAAAATACGGCATCTTCAGCGACTTCTACGTTGGTACCATCATCGACGATGCACTACTAGAAGAAATCTTTGGATAATAAAAAGGGACTGCGTTGCAGTCCCTTTTTTTCCCTCTAAAATGAAGGCTAAAATTTTAAACAAAAAATTTTTGTATTCTTTTTACTGTACTGTGTAAAATATAATTCACTATATTCGATTATCTTATTCATGGCTATATTTTTATAAAAGAGAACCCCGCATCGATCCGACTTACGAGGTCAAGGGCCTAGGCCGCAGACCTGATAAGTATGGAGGAAAGATGCGGGGTTTCTTTTATCACTTAGTTTATGAAAGTGAATTATATTTTGTAGTACCGTCGAGTGAACGTAAATTTTCTGTTTCCAGAAAATTATACGTTCATGTTTGCACCTTTACGCACATAGAACCAGTAGCACACAGATACAGTTACAAGGTTGAACGCAAGTAATACAGCAAAGGCTGGGTGAATATTGCCGAACATGGAATATACAAAGCCGAAGATTTTAGGAGTAATGAAGGCACCATATGCAGCTACAGCGGCTACGAAACCTGTAATTAAAGAGGAGAGCAATGGATTGCCAAATACGTGTGGAATCATACGGAATGTTGCGCCGGTAGCAAAACCACAGCATACAAAAGTTAATACGGACATTGCAAAGAAGAATGGGAAGTTGTGCATATCTACACCAACTGCAATTAATGCGGTTGATGCACATAAGCCGATAAGACTAATAAAGGTAACTTTTGTACCACTATTGATTTTATCTGCTAACCAACCACCCACAGGACGAAGGGCACCTGCTACGAGTGGACCTACAAATGCGATAGAAGCAAATGGAATTTCAGGGAATTCTTTGCCTACTAATAGACCAAGTGCTGCTGCGTAACCAGAGAATGCACCGAAAGAACATGTATAGAGCAATGTTAGCGCCCATGTGTGCTTGTTACCAAAGATTTGTACGAGGTTTTTAGGATTTGGTTTTTCTAGAGGTAGGTTATCCATGAAGCGAGTCATCAATGCAAGGATAACAACAAGAGGTACAACCCACATGAAAGCTGCATTAGCTAGATATACTGCGTTGCCCTTAATAATTGTTGGCGTTACACCAAATACACTACCTAAAGCCGCAGATCCCATAGCAAATGGAGCTAGGAAGTAGATTACAGAAATGCCAAGATTACCAACGCCACCGTTGATACCAAGAGCTGTGCCTTTTTCAGATTTAGGGAAGAAGTTACCTATGTATGCCATAGAGGATGAGAAGTTGGCACCTGCTAAACCGATAAGGGCTGTTAAAATCATAAATGTCGCATAAGAAGTTGTTGTATCTTGTACAGCAAAGCCGAGCCACACAACAGGAACTAATAAGATAATTGTGGAAATAAATGTCCAGTTTTTACCGCCTAACAGTGCTGGCATGTATGTGTATACAAATCGCAATGTGGCACCTACTAGGCCTGGTAAGGCAGCCAATGTAAATAATTGATCAGTAGTAAAGTTAAATCCAGCGCTATTTAGCTGAGCCGCAATGGTTGCCCATAAGTACCAAACACAGAATGAAAGTGTTAAGGCAATAGTGGATATAACGAGGTTTTGTTTAGCAATTTTTTTGCCAAACTTTTCCCAAAATTCCGGATTATCCGGTTGCCAATTAGCCACGATTTCGCTGCGGCTTGCACCTACTTGAGGCATTTTTAGTTCGTTCATTTTGAACTTCTCCTTACTGTAACAACTATACACGTAGACAAGAAAAATATATAAGATTATATATAGTATATATATATATAAATAGTAAAATCTAAAGAATTTCCATAGAAAGCATTCGATTTACTTACAAAACTGCGTTATAATTATTGTAGCATTAATATTTTTCAATGTCTTACATCACAGATATATTATATAGTGTAATTTTTTTTGTGAATGTGATGTAAAACACACATATTCTGAAATTAATAAGTTATAATAATCATATATATACGAAAAAGTATATAGTATACGTACTTTTACTATAAATAGATTAGTATAACTAATGGATTTTGTTATAAAAGTACTGTGGAGTGATAATGGTATGGATCAAAAATTAATTAACCAATTGCTTGCTTTGCCGGGTGAGGAACTACATCTTAAAAAAGGTGATTTTCTCTTCCGTGAGGGGGACAAGGCAGAATACTTTTACGTAGTAGTAAAAGGTAGAATGAGCATTAAGAAGTTCGAAGCTAGCGGACACATTTTTGCGTTGCGTTTAGTAGGGCCGAATAATGTAATTGGTGAGGTTCCGTTGTATGAGGAGAACACTAGAACATATGTGTTCAACGCCATTGCTCGGGAGGATTGCTCTGTTTATTGTATACGCTATGATGTGTTGGAAGGGGCTATTGCAAAAGACCATTCATTGGCTATTGCAATGATGAAAATCTACACTTTGCATATGCGTCGTCAACAGGCAAAATACCGGGACTTGCTACTTTACGGCAAGAAGGGAGCATTCTATTCTACCTTGTTGCGCTTAGCCAATAGTTATGGTGTAAAGCGCGAGGATGGTATCTTTATTGATATTGCCCTAACAAATCAAGAATTGGCTGAGTTTGCTGCCACATCAAGAGAAAGTTTAAATCGCATGTTAAGTGAGTTACGTAAGTTAGGCTATGTAGCCTATGACAAACACCATCTAGTAATCTGTGATTTTGACGCTTTAATCGGATTACTTGATTTAGAGGTTGATAGTATTGACCCTAATATTAGTAATATCGAATAACAGGATTTTCTCCCTTGTGTTAGCACATCTAGCACAAGGGATTTTTTTGTAGTTTTGAAGGAGGACACGAGATGAGCTTGTTGTCTCAAAAGTTTAAGTTTCTTCGCAAGAAGGAAGTATCTCCAAACGGCCATCAAATCACAGAAGATGGAGGTCGTGAATGGGAAAATTATTATCGTGACCGTTGGTCTTACGATAAAGTTGTCCGCACAACGCATGGCGTAAACTGTACTGGTTCTTGCAGCTGGAATATTTATGTTAAAAACGGTGTTGTAGCCTGGGAAAATCAAGCGATTGACTACCCTGAAACACCAGATGATATGCCAGATTATGAACCACGTGGGTGCCCTCGTGGTGCAACATTCTCTTGGTATCTTTATAGCCCTTTGCGCGTAAAATATCCTTATGTACGTGGCGAATTGGTCGAGCTTTGGAGAGAAGCGAAGAAGCATGCTAAGAATCCAATCGAAGCTTGGAAATCTATCGTAGAAGATCCTGAAAAAGCGAAAAAATATAAGTCAGCTCGTGGTATGGGTGGCTTTGTGCGCTCCACATGGGATGAAGCAACAGAAATTACTGCAGCATCCTTACTATATACAGCAAAAACATATGGCCCTGACCGCAACGCAGGCTTCTCTGTAATTCCTGCGATGTCCATGTTGTCCTATGCAGCAGGGGCTCGTTTCCTTAACTTGATGGGTGGCACACCATTGTCCTTCTATGACTGGTATGCCGATTTGCCACCTTCCAGCCCTCAAGTTTGGGGTGAACAAACTGATACACCTGAATCTGGTGACTGGTATAATGCTGGTTACATCATGACGTGGGGTTCTAACGTACCGTTGACCCGTACGCCAGATGCTCACTTCTTGACAGAGGTTCGTTATAAAGGTACTAAAGTAGTATCCGTGTCTCCTGACTATGCGGAATCTACAACTTCTTCCGATGCATGGCTCAATGTAAAAGCTGGTACCGATGCGGCTCTTGCAATGGCAATGGGTCACGTTATCCTAAAAGAATATTACATCGACAAAGAAACTCCATACTTCAAAGAGTATGCAAAAGAGTTCACAGATATGCCATTCCTTGTACGCGTTGAAGATATCAACGGCACAGTTCAACCAGGCCGTTTCTTGAATGCTAAGGACTTAGGTCGCCAAGAGGAAGGCGCTGACTTCCAAATGGTATTGATTGATGAATTAACAAATGAAATCGTTGTACCTAATGGTACAATGGGTGAACGTCACACGAACCCACAAAAATGGAATTTACGACTTGAAAATCGTGATACAGGAGCTAAAATTGATCCTCGCTTGTCCGTATTTGATCAACGTGAAGACGTGACTGTTGTTAAGTTACCGTACTTTGGTGATGAAGAACACGAAGGTATCATTGAACGCGCTATTCCAACTATTACAGTACAAACTGTTGATGGTCCTGTAAAAGTGACTACTGTATACGATCTCATTCTTGCTAACTACGGTATTGACCGCGGTATCGGTGGTGAGGTAGCGACAGCTTACACTGACGACACACCTTATACACCTACATGGCAAGAAAAAATCACTGGCGTAAAAGCGGACATTGCTATTGCTACAGCACGTGAATTTGCAGATAATGCTGAAAAAACGAAAGGTCGTTCCATGATTATCATGGGCGGTGGTATCAACCACTGGTACCATGCCGATGTTATTTACCGTACTATTTTGAACCTTATCATGTTCTGTGGTACAGAAGGCGTTAACGGCGGTGGTTGGGCCCACTACGTAGGTCAAGAAAAGCTTCGTCCTGTTGAAGGTTGGGGTGGTATCATGACTGCCAATGACTGGAGTAAGGCTCCTCGTTTGCAAAATGGTACATCTTGGTTCTACTTTGCTACAGAACAATATCGTTCTGACTGCATCGACTTGGCAGACCGCGTATCTAAATTGGCTAAACCTCGCTATCGTCATCCTGGGGATTACAACGTCTTAGCAGCTCGTTTAGGTTGGTTGCCATCCTATCCTACTTTCAATAAAGGTAGCCAAGAATTGATTAATGATGCTCGTGCAGCCGGTGCTAGTACAGAAGCGGAAATCAACCAATATGTGGCACAAGCCTTGAAAAATAAAGATTTACAATTCTGTGTAGAGGATCCAGCAGCTAAAGAAAACCATCCACGTAACTTGTTTGTATGGCGTGCGAACCTTATCGGTTCTTCTTCTAAAGGCCACGAATACTTCTTGAAACATTTATTAGGCACAAAAAATGCCGTATTGGAAGATGATGATGCTCCTACACGCCCAGAAGAAATTAAATGGCGTGAAGCAGATGGTGCGGGTAAGCTTGATCTCTTAATTGATATCGACTTCCGTATGGCGTCTACAGGTTTATATTCTGATATCGTGTTCCCCGCAGCTACATGGTATGAAAAAGAAGACTTGTCTTCTACGGACATGCATCCATATGTACATGTATTCCAAGCAGCTGTTGATTGCGCATGGGAAACTAAATCCGACTGGGATACATTCCGCACTCTTGCAGAAACAGTATCTCGCGTAGCAAAAGAATCTGGCTTTACAGAATATGAAGATATTGTAGCTACTCCACTTGGCCATGATAGCCCAGGCGAAGTAGCGCAACCAGAAGGTAAAGTTCTTGATTGGAGTAAAGGCGAATGTGAACCAATCCCTGGTAAAACAATGCCGAACCTCGTTCATGTAAAACGCGATTACAGTCAGATCTTTGAAAAATACATTGCTTTAGGACCTAATATCGAAAATAAAATGGGTGCTCACGGTTTGGCGTGGGATGTATCTGACGAATATCAAACATTGTATGGTCAAAATGGTACGATTGATAATCCAGACTTCATTTCTCATGGCCGTCCAAGCATTTACGAATGTAAGGAAGCTTGTAATGTTGTATTAACATTATCTTCTTGTACAAATGGTAAATTAGCGGTTCGTTCTTGGAAAGCGATGGAAGAAAAAACAGGTCTTTCTGGGCTTGAAAAGAATGCAAAAGGTCGCGAACAAGAAAAGATTACTTTCGATGACATGGTTCGTCAACCACGCTTTATCATTAGCTCTGTAACAAGTACAGGTAAGAACGATAAAAACCGTCGTTATTCCCCATTTACAACATCTACAGAAGATAAGGTACCATTCCGTACTGTAACAGGTCGTCAATCGTTCTATTGTGATCATGAAATGATGCGCGACTATGGCGAAGCTATGGCATTGTACAAACCTGTATTGTCATATAAACCAGTACAAGGTGATTATAAACAAGAAGGTATTCCAGAAATTACGTTGAAATACTTAACACCACATAATAAGTGGTCTACACATAGTATGTACTTTGATAGCCAACAAATGTTAACATTATTCCGCGGAGGCCAAACAATTTGGCTTAACGAAGATGATGCAGCAGAAATTGGTGTTAAAGATAACGACTGGGTAGAAGCTTTCAATAAAAATGGTGTAGTTGCAGCTCGTGCAGTTGTATCTCCACGTATTCCTCGTGGCATTTCTTATATGCATCACTCCCAAGACCGTCACATCAACGTTCCTGGTACGCAAGTTAAGAAAGATCGTCGCGGTGGTACACACAATGCGCCAACACATATTCACATGAAGCCGACACACATGATCGGCGGTTATGGTCAATTGAGCTATGGCTTTAACTACTATGGCCCAACTGGTAACCAACGTGATATGACAATTGTGGCTCGTAAATTGAAGGAGGTGGATTGGCTTGAAGATTAAAGCTCAAGTATCCATGGTCCTAAATTTGGACAAGTGTTTAGGCTGTCATACATGCTCTATTACTTGTAAAAATACATGGACGAACCGCGAAGGCGCGGAATATATGTACTTTAATAACGTGGAAACCCGCCCTGGCGTAGGTTACCCACGTAATTGGGAAAACCAAGAGAAATGGAAGGGTGGCTGGACTCTCGATAAAAGCGGTAATTTGGCGCTTTCTACAGGCTCTAAAGGCTCTCGATTGATGAAGTTGTTCTATCATCCAGAACAACCAGAAATTACGGATTACTTTGAACCTTGGACATACGATTATGAAACATTGATTCATACCGGTCGTAAAAATAATCAACCTGTAGCACGTCCTCGTTCTTTGTTAACAAAGCAAAAAATGGAAGTAACATGGGGCCCTAACTGGGATGATGATTTGGCTGGTGGTCATCATGCACGAGAAGATGTGAACTTGGCTAAGATGGGTGACGATATCGTATTTGACTACGAAGAAGTATTCATGCGTTATTTACCACGTCTTTGTAACCACTGTTTAAATCCTGCATGTGTAGCGGCATGTCCATCCGGTGCCATCTACAAGCGTGATGAAGATGGTGTTGTACTTGTTTCCCAAGATGTATGCCGCGGTTGGAGACATTGCGTTCCATCTTGTCCATACAAAAAAATCTTCTATAACTGGGAAACAAACAAAGCTGAAAAATGCGTATTCTGTTATCCTCGTTTGGAAAATGGCTTGCCTCAAATCTGCGCTGAAACATGCGTAGGTCGTATGCGCTATGTTGGTGTAGTTTTATACGATATGGACAAAGTTCAAGAAATGGCAGCTACGAGGGATGAACAAGACATCTACCAAAATACAGTAGATTTAATCTTGGACCCTAATGATCCAGAGGTTATTAAAGCCGCTCGCGAAGCAGGTATCTCTGAAGCATTCTTGAAAGCAGCTAAAAAATCTCCTGTTTACAAGCTTGTAAAAGAATGGGGCGTTGCATTGCCATTGCATCCAGAGTATCGCACATTGCCAATGGTTTGGTATGTGCCACCGCTCAGCCCAATTTTACAACGTGTTACATCTGATGTATACTTGCCAGATGCACATGAAATGCGCGTGCCTGTACAATACCTAGCTAATATGTTTACTGCTGGTAATACAGATATTTTAGCTCGTGTATTACAACGCATTCTCGATATGCGTGAATACATGCGTCGCCGTGAAACAGGTGATGAAGCAATCGCTCATGAAGTAGATCTTACAGAAGAGCAAATGTATGCTATGTACAAATTGTTAGCCTTGTCTAAATATAATGATCGTTTTGTTATCCCATCCGATGTTAATGTATCTCGCGAAGGTCGCTTAGAAATGCAACACAATCGTGGTTTTGCATGCCCGACAGGGGGTTGCCATAATGGATGATGCACAAAAAATAGCTCTCATTGCTTCTTTTTTGCTTCGGTATCCAGATGAATCTTGGTACAATGAACTTGGTGAATGGAAAGAGGATACTCGCTCTGTTGAGCATCCTCAACTTCGCCAAGGATTGTTAGAGTTCTTTGATTACATTGAAGAAACGGATCGTAAGGCCTTTGAAGACCAATACGTACGTATCTTTGACTTCAGTCGTAATACAACAATGTACTTATCAACTTATGAATTGCAAGGTACAGGTGAACAAGCAGAGGAACTCGTTAAATATAAAGCCTTCTTCCTAGAAAATGGCTATGATTTACCAAAGGAGATGCCTGACTATATTCCAGCTATTCTAGAGTTATGCGCTGTTATCGAACCTGAAAAGGCTCGTGAAGTGTATGATTATTGTAAACCAAAGCTAGAATATATTAGGGATCGATTGATCGAAGCAAAACTGACCTATGCATTCTTATTTGATATCATATTGTCGGTTGCAAATGGATTGGAGGACGGTGCACGATGAATCTATTTTTATGGGGCGCTTTGCCATATATTGCGTTTACCTTCTTAATCGTAGGCACACTTGTTCGTTTCTTCTACTTTGAAAGAAACTGGACTACAAAATCAAGTGAATTTTTAGAGAAAAAACAATTGCGTATTGCCAATCCATTGTTCCACTTTGGTTTGCTATGCGTTATCGGCGGTCACGTAGTAGGTGTATTAGTGCCTAAAACTTGGACTGCAGCTATGGGTATTAATGACCATATGTACCATGAAGGTGCATTATATATGGGTGCTGTAGCGGGTATCATCTTCATCGTTGGTTTCTTGCTCTTGATGAAACGCCGCTTTACTGTACCTGCTATGAAAGTAAATACATCTGGCTTTGATAAATGGCTATATTTATTCTTAACATTAGCTATCTTTAGTGGTATGGCTGGTACATTGCTTAATGCATCTGGCTTTTTTGACTACCGTGTATCCATCGGCCCATGGTTCCGTAGCTTATTATCCTTTATGCCTGATCCATCCTTGATGGAAGGCGTGCCATTCATGTTTAAATTCCACATGTTGGCATGGATGGTGGTTGCTATTATCTTCCCATTCAGCCGTTTGGTACACTGCTTGAGTGTTCCACTCAACTACTTAACACGTCCGTTCATTGTATATCGTAAACGGGATCAAAAATAATTAGGATAATGATTAACTTGTATGCCTATATATAATAGGATTCATTAATCTATGGCCCCTTGTAGTGGTGAAAGCATATGCTCACAACTATGAGGGGCTTTTTATTTACCGATTCTGTATTAGTAGATTACAATGTATTCCCAGTAGAGAAGAAATTTATTCATTGTAATAAGCTTAGAATGACTATAATAAGTATTTTAATTTAGAATTATTCTTATAATATATACTATGTATCTAATATAAGTAATCTACAAAATTCGATTTAAATGATAAACTATATCGTATATATTGGATTTTTTAGGTATTATTTTCGAGAGGTATATGATGAATCAAGTTGAAACAAAACAGAAAAAAAGTATTTACCATATCTTTGTATGGATTGCTATTTTCTCCTTAGTTATGATCGGTTTATTAGAGTGGGGCTACATGGCCGGTGGTCGTGCCTTTGGTAACTATAAAGTGTATACGGGTCTTGTGCCATGGTGTGTATGGATCGTCATGACCTATTTAACGACTCGCCCTAAATGGTTTACAAGCCGCTATAATTTAGGTGACATGTATAAGGTACACCGTGCATTAGGTATTGCCACTGTAGCTGTTATTGCATTCCATTTATATCTCTATTTTGGTAAAGCGGCTAAATCCATCCTTGGTTGGTGGGGCGGATATGTGGCTCTTACCTCCTTTGGTATTGCTACAATCTCTGGCCTTGCGTTTTTAACTCCAAAACTTAGAAAGGTTACACCATCTGGTCGTAATGTAGGTATTTGGTTACATCGATTAAATCTTGTAGCACTTGTTGCTGCAGATATCCATATTCATGGTTTTAATCGTATTTCTAAAATGGTGCCATTTTTACAAGTGTTTGATATCATTACATACGGTCTTGTTCTTTACTGCATTTACTTGATATTTAAAAAGAAATAATATGAATTACTAGAATCCCTTCTGTATCATGCAGAAGGGATTTTTCGTTACATTTATAGTTTCTAGTAAATTAACATAGGATATTAACATAGGATCTTAACATAGGATATTATCAGTTTGAGTCATAAATGATTGTGAGATTGATATACATTTTCCCTTTACTCATATAATGAAAATTGTTATTATCTGTATGTTAAACATGATAATGATAATTAGGTTCACAGATTCATTATCTATTCATTTATATTCTTGTTATTTTTATTGTGTGAGGTTTAGTATGATTAAACGTAAAATGACCAGTGCTTTTGCAGTGGCTGCCATGATGGGTGTGGCTACAGCTTTTGCTGTTAACCCATTTTCTGATGTTCCTTCTGATAGCTGGGCTTATCAAGCAGTAGATCAATTGGCTACAGCTGGTATTATCAATGGATATCCTGATGGTACTTTCAAAGGCCAAAATAACATTACTCGTTACGAAATGGCCCAAATGATTGCGAAAGGTATGGCTAATCAAGATCGGGCAAATGCGGAACAACAAGCTATGTTAAATCGCTTGGCGGATGAATTTTCCAATGAATTGAATACACTCGGTGTGCGTGTAGCTAAATTGGAAGACCGCGTAGGCAATGTAAAAGTTACTGGTGATGCTCGTATCAATTACATCGGTAAAGAGGGTGGCGATGGTTATGATTACGAAGATAAAATCACAGCTCGTGTACGTCTAGGTCTCGACGCAAAGGTTAATAAAAATACCTCTGTCAAAGCACGTATTACAACAGGCTCTATTGAACTAGGTGATAGCTCTAAAGAGGCACAAGCTAATTGGGATTTAGCATATGTAGAGCACAAATTCGGTAAAAATGTTGTGGTCGATGCGGGTCGCTATACTCAAAAATTTGGTGGTGGCTTGATTTATAGCTCTAACTTTGATGGGGTAGGCGCTACAGCTAAGCTTGGTGATAAAGTTACATTAAATGGCGCTTATGGTTACATGACAGCAGGTCGTTTTGCTAAGACTAGTAAAGCTGATAATGGTGATGTAGGCCTTATCAATGCTAATGTAGCTGTTAATGATCGCTTTGGTTTTGGTGGTATGTTTGCTCATGTAGGTACAACGAATGTACGTATGGGTAATGGCAAGAAAAATAACGAATTCGATAATGTATATGGATTTAATGCTAAGTATAATATTGGTAAATTCGGTATTGATGGCGAGTGGGTAAAAGCATCTGGCTTGAGTGATTCCGATATTTGGAACGTTGGCGTTAAATGGGGTGACTATAAAATTAATAAGAAGAACTCTTGGGCTATCCGATTAGATTACTTTGATCAAGCTAAGAATGCACCTGTATTTAAAACACAAAAATATGAATCTAATGATTTATTAAAGAAAACATGGTATGAAGGCTATAAAGCATGGCAATTAGGTGCATCCTACGCACCAGAGAAAAATATCGGCATTAATGCATACTACGGCTTTAATGCTAAAACACAAGAAGGCAATCGCGTAAATGATTACTATCGTGCGGATCTTAACTTCAAATTCTAATTTAATGATTGGATTTTAAGTTAATCAGTAATTAGTTCTAAGTAGAATGCTATAGGGTGAGAGTGTTTTATTAGCATGCTACATTAGGCCAAACTAGATGTATACTTGTAGATTGTATAAGACATAGAGAGGTTTATTATGGCAGAAGTTGTAAAAAAACAGTTTAAGAGTAAATATCATATTTTAATTTGGATTGCAGTTTTATCCTTAATATTTATGGGCATGGTGGAATATGGTTATGTAACAGGTGGTAGATCATTCGGCAATTGGAAGGTTCACTTAGGCCTTATTCCTTATGTTGCATGGCTTGTATTAACATACATTGCAACAAAACCAAAATGGTTTATCAAACGATACAATCCAAAAGAAATGTTTGAAATTCATCGCATCGTAGGTATTGTTAGTGTGGTTCTCGTATGTGCACACTGGTATGTGTACTTTTTGAAAGCTTTGAAATCCTTCTTAGGATTCTGGGGTGGTTATATCTCCCTTGTGGCTATGTTTATTGCTCTTATCTTTGCGGTATTATACTTAACACCTTGGGTAGGGAATATGGCAAAATCTGTATCTCGTAGAAAAGCAATCTGGATTCATCGCTTGAATCTTGTTGCTATTATTGCGGCAAATATCCATGTTCATGGATTTGGACGTTTATCTAAAATGGTGCCATTCTTACCTGTGTTTGACGTAGTGACTTATGCGCTTGTTATTTACTATATTTATTGGATGTTCAAACAAAAATAATATATCGTAGGCATCTCTTTCTTTGGTAAAAGTAGGAGAATCACACGATAAAAAAGACCATCGCTGACCCTTATGGGTATAAGCGATGGTCTTTTTAGGTTGTTTGCGATACAATAGAATTATAAGTATATATTCTATGGATTTATGTAAATATATGCTGTTGCATTCTTTTGAGGTAAGATTAAAAATCTGTTCTATAAACATTTCTTTTGTATTATAGTATTCTTTAGCTCATATCGATATGTATATTACTACCTTTATAGGTAATTTCAAATAAGAAAGAAGGATATTATGGATTCTTCTTGGAAACGAATTATATACCTAATCTGTACTATACAGGTTGGTGGGGGTATAACAATTATTGGTGTATTATCCTTTCTTCCGTTATTTTTAGCTGAGCTAGGTCTTCATGATCCAGGAGAAGCCGCCATGTGGGCAGGCCTTGTATCAGGTGTAACGCCTTGTATGGTGGCACTGAGTGCACCCTATTGGTCGCGTAAGGCTAATCAGCTTGGTCCGCGTAAGGTGATGATGTTCATCTTGTTTACCCTGATGGTGACTGTTGGCGCCTGTGCTTTTACACAAACACCATGGCAGTTATTAATGTTACGTATATTGCAAGGTGTGGTAGGGGGCTATGTTCCAATAGGATTGGCTATTATTATTCTCGTAACCCCTGAAAATAAGGTACCTTGGGCAATGGGTTTATATCAAGCCTCCATGGTTATGGGTCTCGTTTTTGGACCACTCATGGGTGGTTTGGTGGCGGACTTATTAGGTTATCGTGCACCATTTGTTATGTTCTCAGCCTTAACAGGGCTTTGTATGTTGGGAATTTATCTATTCATGCCTAATCTACAGTTTGAGCATAAGGTAGATGCTAGAGAGTCGCAGCTGTCTCTAATTAAATCCTTTTTGGTCATACCTCGAGTTCGCCTCTTGGTAGGATTATTGTTCTTATGTAATTTTGGTATTACCGGTATTGGTCCCATTTTACCACTATACATTAAGCACTATATGCATATGAATGATGAGTTTGTAGCCACTATTGTTGGTATAATCATCTTTGGCGCCGGTTTGTTTAGTGCTTTAGCTTCAATCTCCATTGGCAAGATAACAGAACGTTTAACCATGCCTCGTATTGTTTTTACTGCTACATGGGCCGTAGGGACTTTGTTTATACTTCAATATATAATGCCTAGTATATGGGGTCTTGGCATATTCCGTGCCATTGCAGGATTCTTCATGGGTTTTATTACACCGATTGCCAATACGCTCATATCCAAGGCTGTTCCTATTGAGCGGCGAGGTATCGTGTTTGGTGCGGTGTCTAGTGTGGCCATGATGGGAAATGTATTGGGGCCTGTCCTTAGTGGCATGATTGCTCGTGCCTTTGGGTACGGGGCGGTCTTTTGGTCTACAGCAGCTATATTCTTTGTAGCGGCGCTGTTTATTTATCGTAGTTTAGTTATTCCAAGTGAAAGTCAATCGGCATAGCTGATTTGCTTTCACCGTTTTAGACATAGTTAAATATATTTAGTAGTATGTATAGAATCTATAAATACTATGTAGAGAAAACGTATGGCAAACTCCAATATGGGGTCGTATGTTGCGAAATGTTTCAAAGGTATTGAGCTGTCTAATCTGCAAGAGAGATGAGAGTGCATCGTTATGTTATTAAAACAATTAGAGTATTTTGTGTGTGTAGTAGATAACAACAGTTTTACACAAGCTGCAACAGAGCAATATGTATCTCAATCTGCTATATCTCAGCAAATCAAAGCTCTTGAAACTAGTCTTGGTGTTGAACTAATGGTTCGAGAAAAACGAAGCTTTCATCTAACACCAGCAGGACAATATTTATATCGATCTGGGAAAAAACTATTAGAACGGTTTCATGATATTAAGATAGAAACGACGCGTATCGGTACAGATGCACGTGTGAGTTTGCGCATTGGTTATTTGAATCGTTACAGTGGAATTGCTATGCAGCAAACGGTGATTCACATGGCAAAGCGTTATAAAAATTTAGATATTCGTATGTACAGCGGCAGTCATGAAGAGCTATATGGCATGCTCAGTGATCGTCGTGTAGATGTAGTATTTAATGATCAATGGCAAATTTTATCTGATGATTTTGAAAGTCATTTAATTGATAAAGCCACTACATTTATTGAGGTACCACAAGGATATACTAATGAAGACTGTGTAGAACTAAAGCATATCGATGATTTACCACTTATTTTATTGTGTCGTGGGAAATATACCTTGTCTGAAGAAGAACACTATCGCAAAGCCATAGGTTATAATGGCGCCTTCGCTTATGCTCGTACGTTAGAAGAAGCACGATACTTGGTTGCAGGGCAGCAAGGGCTATTACTATTAGATTGTTTTAAATATTTAACAGATCCTATGCCAGGTATCGAACGTAAGGTATTGATGAATCATGGTAAATCTATGGAACGCCACTACTACTTTATATCTCAACGAAATCAAAATAATTCATATATTGTAGCACTCAGAGATATGTTTCAGCAGGTACTTGAAGAATTATAAATGAGAATATAAATGAAAAAGCCGTTAGCAATTTGCTAACGACTTTTTTCTTTTTCTGTACATCGTCTATTTGTATTTCCCTTATATAGTTATGATAGTATTAGAAATTTAAATTTTTCTTGTATCTATGAGTATAGCCTTACAAAAAGTCTTTTAACATCATGAGACCATCAATACATAGCTTGATACCGTAAATGACGAGAACCGAACCACAGAAACGGTTAATCCATGCCATATGAGTAATCTTAATTTTTTTAGCTAGAAGATGCATTGTGGTAGCTAGAGATCCAAACCAAATAGGTGTCATTACCAAGAAACCAGAGAAGAAGTGGTAGATGTTTTCTTTTGGAATATTAGCCTGAAAAGCACCGAGCATCATTGTCGCATCTAGAATGGCTTGTGGATTGCCCCATGATACAGCGATGGCTGAGACGATAATTTTCCTAATTGGAATATGCGTGTCTACGTTGCGTATGTCTGGTTGAGTTTTAAATATATTAAAACCCATATATACAATGAGGAGTCCCCCAAAGATGAGAACTATGAGTTTTGTGAGTGGCCACATTTCAAGAACGGTACCAATACCATAGAAGGCGGCAGCACTTAAACTCATGTCAAAAAACGCTAGTATGATCAGCGTCAATATAATACGGCGAACAGGTTGCACCAAGGCCGTATTAATAATGAAGAGGTTTTGCATGCCAACAGGGGCAAACGTAGCGAGGCCGACAAGAAGTCCTTGTAAGAAGTACATATTAACCCTCCTGACTATGGTATGATAAAGTACTAATAAGGTGAATAGTAGCACGAAACCCCTCCATTACTGGAGGGGTCCTTACTATTCTATTCATATATAATTATAACATAATATACAATATCTGTATATTTTCTACCATAAACCTATCATATGTTGTGCCATAAGGCTTACAGCGGAGATAGCAATCCAGCAACAAGCTCCTAAGGCAAGGGCTGAGCCACCAGATTTTAATAATTTTACAATATTTGTATTAAGGCCAATTGCTACCATGGCCATTGTAATAAAGTATTTGGAAATTGTTTTGAAGATACTCAAGAATTGAATATCTACATTAGCATAGGATAATGCTGTTGTGACAAGGGAGCAAAGTACAAAGTATAAAACAAATCTTGGAAAAATTTTAGCAATACTAACATTTGCGCCATCTGTTTGAGAGGCATTTTTCTTAGCTTTGTATACTTGATAACTAGCAAGACCTAAGCATATAGGAATGATAGCTAGGGTACGTGTTAGCTTTACGATAGTAGCATATTCCAGAACTTGTGTGCCAGTACCTTTCATACTATCCCATACAGCAGCTGTTGCTGTTACAGAAGAAGTATCGTTAACTGCAGTACCAGCGAACAATCCAAAGCCCATGTTAGAGAGTCCAATGGCGTCACCTAATTGAGGAAATACAAAGGCGGCTACTACATTGAAAAAGAATACAACAGAGATTGCTTGTGCAATATCATGATCCTCTGCTTTAATAACTGGAGCCGCCGCAGCAATAGCAGAACCACCACAAATGGATGAACCAACACCGATGAGGACTGCTGAGCTAGAGTCAATATGAGTTAATCGATAAATAACATAGGATACGATTAACGATGTAGCGATGGTAGAAATGATGACAGGTAAAGAAATCCAACCTACATGTAGAATCTGTGTAATGTTAAGACCAAAGCCCAACAAAATAACGGCCCATTGTAAAATCTTTTTTGATGTAAACCCAATGCCAGCACCTGTTTTTTCCCGTTTCCATGATGTGAAGATAGAACCGATAATTATACCTAAAATAATGGCAAAGATTGGACTACCTACTAGATGAAATTGCTGTCCTAGCAACCAACAAGGAATAGCGAGAATGGCACAGAGTAAAATGCCTGGCAACGTTTTTTGATTGATACCCATTATAAAACCTCCTTACTGTACATACAGTTCACGTCATATGCGGTATCATGTGGCGTTTGCTTTCTATAGTGTTAATAGTACCATAGGAAGGGTTTTTAAATCTACCACATATATAAGAAATATACAGAATATTCATTTCTTGTGAATGTAAAGGTATTGAGGACTGTGAAGATAAATATTGATTATGAGTATAGAATTATTACTTGAGTAATGAACTTTGTGTGGTTTGGATAGGCTGTAATAATTATTTATAAGTGATAAATTTAACTTGTTTTATGATGAATAAGGTGTATATAATGAATAGAATCTATTTCAGGTGGAAATAGAGTATATAAAGTGAGGACCCTTATGATTGACATTGCAAAAATAATTGAAACCAATAAAGACTATGTAAAACATCATCCTGAGTTACCAAAGGCTGGATTAACAAGTCATCCTACAAAAAAGTTAGGTATTGTAACCTGTATGGATACCCGCTTAGTAGGTATGCTAGAAGAAGCACTAGGCTTTCATCGAGGAGAGATAATTGTCATTAAAACTGCAGGCAATAGTGTAACACAACCTATCGATAACATCGTGCAAAGTCTGCTCGTTGCTACCTATGGTATGGAAATTGAAGATGTGCTAATCATCGGTCATGAAAACTGCGGTATGATCGACTTTTCTGCTACTACATTTATGGAATCTATGAAAGCGAAAGGTATTAGTGAAGATGCTATTCGCATGATCGAACCAGGCCTTATCGACTGGATGGATAGATTTCATATTTCTGAAGACAATGTAATTTATACAGTTAACTTCCTACGCCACCATCCACTATTTCCAAAAGGAATGGGGTTCTATGGAGGTATGATGGATCCTGATATAGGTGAATTTCGTTATATTGAGATTTAGTGGTGGTCTCGATGGGGCCCCGTTAGATAACTACATTTAGGTAAAAAAGAGTGATGACTAACCTCTACGCTCCAAAGCGAGCTAAGTCGCTAATCGGTTAGTCATCACTCTTTTTATAACTGTATTTGTGAACTCGTCCCATCGAGTCTATTCATAAATCAATAAAACAAAATTCACTGTATCAAATGAGTAAGGGACGAAAAAGTTATCGTTCTTTTTCCAACTGTACCTATGAATTAGTCCCATCAAATCTGAATGTTCATTAACGAGTTAGCGTAATTTCGCCGCATCAAGAGTGAACAAAGAAAGGGAATGGCTTAGCCATTCCCTTTTCTTGCTCTCTATATAGCCAACCTATTATTTTCGCATTTAAGGTTGATGGTAGGACTATATGGGACTATTACATAAGTACAGCCATAAAAATCACAGAACCTAGTAAAGAGCGACTTAGCTCGCTTTGGAGCGATGAGCTAGGTTCTGTAATTTTTAACTAGGGTCTCACTAATGTATTCGGGCCCCATATAGTCCTATTATGGTAAACCTTAAGCGTAATAATAGGTTGACTATATATTCCTTTTCGCTGTATATTGTAATTAGATTGTAAACTTACTCATATAAATTAGTTAACCTATGCGACAGTAAGTATTCGCTTGAGAGGAGCTTTGTATGAAGCAGTTAGGTATTTCTATAATTGGTACAGATACAGATGTAGGTAAGACGTTTGTGACCGGGTTATTGGGGGCGATGGCTGTAGACGATGGCTTTGCTGTTGGGATGGTGAAACCTGTGTCTTCTAGTGCAGTGCCTTTCCCTGAATGTGTGACGATGGATGAGGATAATTATAATATCGGTCTTGAGAGTAAAGATGCGACGCATTTGATGCGTTCGGCAGGTATTCCTGAATCCCGTCGTCATGAAGTGAATCCTTATGCTATTGCCGGTGATTTTTCTCCTCGCCTTGCAGCGGAATTGGCTGGTATCGAGATTGACTATGATGGTCTTGTAGAACATACATTAGATGTAGTGAGTCGCTATGACATAACCTTTGTAGAAGGTGCTGGCGGTATCACGACCCCTCTCTATGGAGATAAAACTTTCACGGATTTTATGAAAGATATCAAATTACCAGCTATTGTTGTAGCAGATGGTCGTCTTGGCTCTATTAATCGTGTCGTTTTGACTTGCGAATATGCTAAGTTGCATGATATCGAGGTGAAAGCTATTATCGTAAATGATACGACAGCTGTAGATCTGTTTTTATTGAAAACAAATGTGGCAGATATGGAGCGTTACACAGGTGTTCCTGTAGTAGCTGTAGTACCGCCATACCAAGGCCCGGATATTCACAAGGTTCAACTTGGTTGGGCTCGTTCCTTTATTGATTCCAAGGAATTATGGAATACAGTATTAGGTCTATAAAGTTTAGATGCAATGCTTTAGTATATATTAGTGATGGAAACTTAGCATAAGTTATATATATCAATTTGGCGTAGTTAGATATGCACAGTAATTTAACTTACATTATATAGAGTAATTTAACTTACATTATTTATAGTTATAGTTTATTTATAGTCATAGAGAGTTATAGTTTGTAAAACTTAGTAAGTATGAGGTGACAAAATGGCAGAGAAACAGCTTTCACAAGCAGCACAATGGGACCACGAGTTTGTATGGCATCCATTTACACAAATGCAAGATTGGCTAGCACAAGAACCAGTAGTAATTGAACGCGGTGAGGGGGTATACCTCATCGATGAGAACGGTAAAAAGTATTACGATGGCGTATCCTCCTTGTGGGTTAATATTCATGGTCACAACCATCCTGTATTGAACCAAGCATTGAAGGATCAAATCGATAAAATCGCACATAGTACATTATTAGGTCTCGTAAGTCCTCCGTCTGCACAATTGTGTAAAGAACTTGTAGAGCTTGCTCCAGAAGGCCTCGATAAAGTATTTTTGTCCGATGATGGCAGTACAGCTATCGAAGTGGCTATTAAAATGGCATATCAATATCGTCAGCAAGTGGGCCAAACTAAGAAAACTAAGTTTATCGCCCTCAATGCAGGCTATCATGGGGATACATTAGGCACGGTATCCGTAGGTGGTATTCAATTATTTCACCAAGTATTCCATAATCTATTATTTAAACCATTAACATTGCCAAGCCCTGGTGTGTATAGAGATTTGGCAGATCGAGATAAAGCTTTTGAAGAGTCGTTGACTGAATTGGAACGTATCCTTAACGAAGAAGGTGATGAAATTACAGCTCTTGTTATGGAACCATTGGTGCAAGCAGCAGCGGGTATGCTCGTAATGCCTCACGGCTATTTGAAACGTGTTCGTGAGTTAACAGAACAACACGATGTATTCCTCATCGTCGACGAAGTGGCTACAGGCTTTGGTCGGACTGGTAAATTTTTTGCCTGCGAGCATGAAGGCGTATCTCCAGATTTTATGACCTTATCCAAAGGCATCACTGGTGGGTACCTTCCATTAGCAGCAACATTGACTACAAAACGCGTATTCGATGCATTCCTCGGCACTTTTGAAGAAAAGAAAACCTTCTATCATGGTCATTCCTATACCGGTAATGCCTTGGCCTGTGCCGTTGCGTTGGCTTCTTTGAAAGTATTCCGTGATGAAAAGGTAATTGAACAATTGCCTGCTAAAGTAGAAGCTTTCACAAAGGCTTTAGAACCTATTAAGTCATTGAAGCATGTTAAAGAGGTTCGTCAGCGAGGCCTCATCGTAGGTATTGAACTTGAAAAAAATGTGGCAACTCACGAAGCGTATCGCCCGAATGATGCGGTCGGTGCTAAGGTGGCAATCCTCGCCCGTGAGCAAGGGCTTATCTGTCGTCCTATCGGTGACGTGGTTATTCTCATGCCTCCATTGGTATCCACTGTGGAACAATTAGCGGATATGGTTCGTATTGTGGGTGAAAGTATCCAACGTGCAACTGAGGAAGAGGGGATACTTGAAGATATGCGCCCAATTATTTTATAATTCTAAATTAATTATTGGAAAGCTACACCTATTGTCTTTTGTTAGTAGTTTAAGGCAATGGGGTGTAGTTTTTTTGGTATAGCATATCGAAATTTCGTCATATTTTAAACTATAGACTATACATTGCCAAAATTCGATGATTATTTAGCATATCTATGATACTATATATGTATAAAGGAGGTCATCGTATGGACATTTATGTAATTATGCAAGTTATTATTTTATTTGGTGCCATCTTCCTCGGTGTTCGCCTAGGTGGCATGGGCATCGGTTACGCTGGCGGCCTTGGGGTTGTGTTGTTAAGCCTTGGTATGGGGATGTTTCCGGGACAGATTCCATGGGATGTAATTCTGATTATCATGTCTGCTATCGCAGCCATCTGTGCTTTACAGTTAGCCGGCGGTCTTGATTATTTAGTGCGCATTGCTGAAAGTATTTTGCGTAAAAATCCTAAGCATATCAACTATTTAGCACCGACTGTTACGTATTTCTTAACTATTTTAGCGGGTACTGGTCATACAGCATTCTCTATGATTCCAGTAATCGTAGAGGTGGCGAAAAGTGAAAACATTAAGCCATCTGTGCCATTATCCATCGCCGTTGTAGCAAGCCAAATTGGTATTACAGCGAGTCCTGTATCGGCAGCAGTAGTTGCTATGAGTGGGTTCCTTGAACCATATGGTGTTAACTATCCTACATTGCTTGCCATCTGTATTTCCACAACATTCGTAGGGGTTATGATTACGGCATTTATCATGTCTACCTTTGCGAATAATGATTTGTCTTCTGATCCAGTATATCAAGAACGTTTGGCGGCAGGTCATGTGGCTCCACCTCGTGAAAAAAGTACTGATTTCCATTTAAAACCTGGTGCGAAAACTTCTGTACTAATTTTCTTGATTGGTATCATTTGTATAGTATTCTACGCAACTGCAATTTCCAAAAATATTGGCCTTATTAAACCAGTTATCTTTGGTCGAAACGATGCTATCATCGGCTTTATGATGATTATTGCGGCTGCTATAACATTCTTCTGTAAGCTTGATACAGCAGAACTTGTTAATACAAGTACATTCAAATCCGGCTTATCTGCTTGTGTTTGTGTACTAGGTGTAGCATGGTTGGGCGATACCTTTGTAAAAGGTCATATTCCTGAAATTAAAGCACTCGCTTCTAGCATGGTAACAGCATATCCGTTCCTATTGGCGGTAGCCTTCTTCTTTGCAAGTACATTGTTGTATAGCCAAGCGGCAACTACACAAGCTTTGGTACCAGCTGTAATTCTAGCTCTCGGTATTACACCAGAGAACACAGGATCTGTTTATATTATTATCGCATCCTTCGCAGCTGTATCTGCACTTTTCGTATTGCCTACATATCCAACACTTTTGGGGGCTGTACAAATGGACGATACGGGCTCTACGCGAATCGGTAAGCTTGTATTTAACCATCCGTTCTTCATTCCAGGCGTACTTGCCATAGCCATTTCTGTAGCACTCGGTTTCGTAGTGGCTCCGTTGATGCTGTAATTGGTGAAAGCTAAATAAGGTTAATACAAAATATATTTTAAAACTAAAAAGGACGTAACTATCAGTTGCGTCCTTTTTGTTGTTTAAACATTAGTTGTCTATTTTCTACTTCTTGTTTTTGCACTTCTTACAAATCCCTGCGATCTCAAGGTGATGTTCCGTTACAGTAAATTCTGCATCGTTAAGTTCTTGTGGCATTTCTACGACGGGACAGGTATGGAGCGGTATCATGGCACCACAGCTCGTACATACAGCATAGTGTCGATGTGTATGAGGGGTAATTTCATAATATGCCATCTCACTACCCATGAGCGTGGTACGTGTAACGATACCCTTAGTTTCTAATAGTTCAAGTGTACGGTAGATAGTAGACATCCAAGTAGTGCTACCGTCACCTAAGCGTTCTGCGATTTCAAGGGCTGTAATAGGTTTATCTGTAGTTGTTAATACAGACCAAATGGCTTCGCGCTGTTTGGTCTTTTTTATGCCTTCCGGCCAAGCTGTTGTATTCATAACTCTTTTTCGATTCTGTTTTAATACTAAAACTGTTATACACTTGTATAGTTAGATGATTTATATGGCTAACAATATATCAAATATACTATCGGATTTAGTTAGTTGTATTTTTTAATTTAACTAATTATATTATTCAACTCTAACTAGCTATGTTGTTTATATCTAAACATATTAATGATTGTTTTAGTTTATTTGCTAAACTGCACGCGACGTATGATAGCTCGAATATTCTTAATGACTAATACTACTAGTAAAATACCTACCGATGTTAGAGACACGAAGCCACCAGGAGCTACGTTAAGGAAGTAGGATCCAAAGAGTCCAATGATCATAGCGAGCAAGCTAAATCCAATGGAGCATAATAAAGTTATTTTAAATCCTTTTTCTAATTGTAATGCAGATGCTACAGGTAACGCAATCATGGCACTCAATACGAGGACACCAACAATTTTAATAGAAATTGATACGGCCGCAGCCATTAAGATGGCAAAGATATAGTTAATAAAATCTACCTTAACACCTGCTACACGAGCGGCCTCTTCATCATAGGCGATGTAAAGAAGTGAGTTGTATAGGAAATATAAGGTGAGTACAGATAAGATTGTAAGCACAGCAATACTAATCATATCAGTTGCGTTTACCGTTAGGATGCTACCAAAAAAGAATACATTTGCATTAGCCTTTAGTTTGCCTGAGCTAATAAGCGTAATAGCTGTACCAATGCTGAGGGATAAGATTATAGTAAGAATCAAATCGAGATGGTGTGAAAAATATTTTCGCAAGAACTCGATGAGTGCACCGCAGATAGCAGTAAAGATAAAAGCCCCTAAAATTGGATTAGTATTCGTCAATAAACCTAGCGTAATACCTGCTAGAGATGCATGACTCATGGTGTCCCCAATCATACTGGAACGGCGTAGCACCATGAAGATACCAATACATGGACATAAAAGAGAAATACAAATCGCTACGAAGAAGGCATTTTGCATGAAATCATAATTAAACATGGTGCACCTCCTCAATTGTGGTATCATCGGCCTGAGTCTGAGTCTGAGTCTGAGTCTGAGTCTGAGTCTGAGTCTGAGTCTGAGTCTCTGTTGTTACATCTGTGAAACAGGAGCAGTTTTCGTGATCTATTGGATTGCGACCTGTACTGTGCATGATTTCACTAGCATATTGCTCAGGGGAGCAAAGGTGACCTTGACCATTTGCAATATGGTAGATATTAGTTGAGTTAGCAAGCGCCATTTCGATATTGTGCTCAACAGAGATAATCGTAATATGGTGCTCTTGGTTCAAATTGCGAAGTAGAGCATAGATGCCCTCTTGGCTTTTTCTGTCGATACCTGTTGAAGGCTCATCGAGGATGATGAGATCGGGCTTACCGATGAGGGCGCGGGCGATAGATACTCGCTGAGCTTGTCCACCTGAAAGTTTGCTGATGAGACGGTCTTTAAATTCCGTCATATGGGTAAACTCTAATACGCGATTGACTTCCTGCTTATCCTTAATCTTTAAAAGTTTTCGGTAGGAATCGAGGATTTCTTTTACCGTAATAGGAAAGCCTGCGTGAGAGAAGTCATTTTTTTGAGACACATACCGAATATTATTGGTGCTTCGCTTGATAGAACCTTTTACCGGTGTAAGGAATCCTAAAATGAGGCGGAGCAAGGTACTTTTACCACACCCATTATCCCCAACGATGGATATATAATCACCACTGTGAATATGTAAATTAAGGTCGTTTAGCACATAAGGAGGTTGACCTTGATAGGAAAAATAAAGATGTTCTATTGATAACATATGAAAACCACATTTCTGATTGACAAAATTCTAAGTAAGTTTATACTATAACTATATTACAAATGCAACTGAGTCGCAACTGCAACTAAAGAATGGAGTGTATTCTGTATAGGCATAGCGATCAGGATTTTACAAAGGAGGACTACGATGATCAAGAAACTGATTTTGTTAGTTGTAGGTATTATGATGGCTGCTTTATTTGCAGGTTGTGGCAATGATGCACCGAATGCACAGAAGGAACAAGCAGGTAAAAAAATCCAAGTGGTAACAAGTTTTAATGCAATGGCTGAGTTTACAAAGGCTATTGGTGGTGACAAGGTAGAGGTATCTACTATTATACCAGATGGCGTAGAACCACATGATTTCGAGTTGAAGCCTGAAAATATGAAACAATTGGCAACAGCTCAAGTGTTTGTGTATAACGGTTTTGGTATGGAGCCTTGGGCAAAACAAGCTATCGAAGCAGCTAAGAATGATAAACTCGTATCTGTTGTAGCTACTGAAGGCGTTGAAGCTATTAAAAATACTGATCCAGAAGAAATTAAAGAACATGGTGCAGAAGATCCTCATGCATGGTTATCTTTGAAAAATGCTAAAATTGAAGTGAAAAATATCAAGGATGCCCTTGTAAAAGTTGACCCAGCAAACAAGGATTATTATGAAAAGAATTATACTGAATACATTGCTAAATTAGATGCAATGATTAAAAAATATGAAGAGCAATTCGCTAAAGCTCCGCATAAAAACTTTGTTACAGGCCATGCAGCATTTGCGTACCTATGCCGTGATTTTGGTTTAGAACAAAACAGTGTGGAAGATGTATTTGCTGAAGGTGAACCTAATGCAGCACAATTGGCTAAACTCATCGAATACGCTAAAGAAAACCATATTACTACTATCTTTGCAGAAGAAATGGCTAGCCCAGAAGTATCCAAAACTTTGGCACAAGAAGTAGGTGCTAAGGTAGAAACTATTTATACTATCGAAAGCAACGAAGATAATAAAACATACTTAGAACGTATGGATGAAAACCTTACAAAAATTGCAGCATCTTTGCAATAAGATAAACGAAAAGGCAGCCCCTAGTGGGGTTGCTTTTTTGCGTTATAATAGGTTAGAATAATGTCTTAAAAGTTAAATTATATAGTATAATATATTAATAGATGAAATAAAAAGGAAACCTAATATGGTTATCATTAATAAATCAGGGATGGCTGATGAAAGGGCTTAACCATAGTTATTATTTTGAAGGGGCAAGTTACCTATAAGCAATTTGGTCTAAATCTTTGGATAACGGGAATTTCTTTTTACATAATATCCTTCATCTTTGGTGTGGGAGGTATAATGTTGTCCATGACGGTTTAAATATAGTTTGTGTTACAATTAAAGAAATATAGGTGTTTTGGAGGTTTTATGGAAACAAAATGGTATTCAGATATTTGGCAGCTTGTGGTAGCTCCCTTTAAACGCGGTATTCCACAGATTGTAGAGCATGGATCTTGTCGAAAAGGGTTCTATGCTACAGTAGCTTTGGCATTGGTGGCATTCGTATTTTCAAATATTCTACCTACTTTTTTGAGTATGATATTTGTGGATAAACTTAGTGTTGCACTTACTGGTGCGGCGGCTCTTTCTGGGGCCGGTATATTAGGCCTAGCGGTTGGCTTGCTATTTGCTTTTATTGGTATTGCTATTTATTCTGCGATTTTCTCTTGGGTCGCCAATAAATTTGATGCCCATACTACATATGAGTCTGTGTTAAAAATCATGTGGTACGAACAAGCTTATAATCAGATTATGGGCTTAGTATATTTCATTGGCTTCCTATTACTATCATTGCCATTTTTGCTGCTACTAGGCTCTCATCCTGATTCTACAGTAGGTAGTATTGTATGGATAACTATTATTATATTCGCAACGATAGCTTTTGCAGTCTATACATTCTGGGTATGCTTAACATTATTGAGTCGCCAAATTAATAAATCCCATTTAGCAACTTTTGGCATTTCTATTATTACGAGTTTAATTCCTGTAATCATTTTAGGTATCTTGATTGGTATGGTAGTACTTGCTAGTTCCAGATAATTACATAACATGAAAAATATGAAAGGGGCTGTAATAAAACAGCCCTTTTCTACTAAAAAGCTATTAGCTGATTATATATAATCTTCTAATAGCTTTTCTCTGTATTTTATAAGGAAAAAGGCTTGAAAGACCCATTACATTGGGATAATTAAAGTATGAAAAGATATGTGTTTTGTGCTATAATGATGAACGGAAAATGAAAAGGAACTATTTTTTATAGTTCCTTATTGTGTGTTGTATGTTATAGTATTCAAACTTAAATGTTGTGTATGTATATTGTGTAAAAGGTGGTGATACCTATGATGGTGGGTTTAATGCAGTTTATCTATCGGTTATTAAACCCTATTGAAGAGAATAATCCTCGTATGTATCACTTTGATATTGCCTATGGGCAACTCATAGGAATGCTGCTATTAACACTCATATGTTATCAATTTACTATTGTAGGTGAAGGCGTATATTTAGATGCTATACGTGCGTTTATACGCAATTCTTCGTTATTAGTAAGGTGGGAATCGCTATCTCTTCCAGTAGGTCAACATGAAATACAACTTTTTTTGGAACAGATGGGTAGTCCTAGAGAATTTTGGAATATGGGTCGCTTTGCATGGGTAATCGGAAAAGTTATTTTCATGGCATGTATCATTATAGTTTATGCGGTTGCTCAACAGCGTAAATTTTATGTTCGAACTGTTACAACCGGTATTTTGCATATCATGTCATTTGCTCAACTTGTTGTGGCATTGATTACTTTTACAGCAGGGATTATGCTGATTTTAACTTCGGTACCATTAATACTGCAAGCAATCATTGGCTTCTGTATGATTGTGCTATGTGTTTTAAGTACCGTATTATTGTTACAAACTATGGGACGTATTGTGGGAGCATGTATTAATGGGACCCCTTATGAAGGTTTGATTCTAATGTTGATTGCTCTTTTGGTAGCACACGTGTTTGAATGGATTTATATGTTGACTCGATAAAATACATATGATATATCTAGGACGAGACATGGCTCGTCCTTTTTTACTAGTTTTAAACTAAAAGGAGCATTTATGACATGGTATAAGGATATATTACATTTATTTACCAAACTTAGCGAACAATCTTTTCAGAATATTATCAATTATGGATCTCATACAAGAGCCATTCTGAATCTAGTCGTATCTACTATTGTATTATATATAATGACCTATAGCTTACCGTTTATGGTGAAAGTTATATCTCCAATGCTCGGAATTAAACGGATTACTGGGTTAACTCATTTTGATGTAATTAGTATTTTAGCAAGTTCTGTATTTTTAATTTTTCAAATTATCATCGGTTCATTTGTTATATGGCGCTTACTTGTTTTATTAGGTGGTCGTGGTACTTATGGTGGGGTATTGCGCAATTATATATATGGATTAGCTTATACAAATGCACTTCGCACGGTTGTCTTAGTATTAATTCATATACTAGGGATTATTTTTTTCTCTTTGTCTCTTCAAAAATATGTAGGGGATATGGCTTATCTTATTACGATGTTCAGCCAGTATTATGCCGTGTTCATTGTAGCCCAATTAATGAGACGTTATGTTGAATTAGGTATCATTAAAACCTATATTGTTATCTTTATTGTGGCATTATTATCTGTCTCTGTATTACCTCAATGGATTCGCTTTGTTCATACTCTCTTCAAATGATGTATTATAATAAGACTTAAAAAAACCGCAAGATAAAATTCTTGCGGTTTTTGTTCACTCTATAATAAGTTGGGCTTCGTAGTGTTGTAATAATAGCGCCACATTATCTTCGTCGTATTCGATTTGTTGTGACCATCTAGCAATTTGTTTTAATGGTTGTCCCTCTAAGGCGCTGGCTATAAGTATATAGTCAGTACCATCCTTTGCATAGGCTAAGATAGATTCCAAGGAATAATCTGATAGCATATCGATTTGGCGATACAATATATATTGGTACACTTTGTTAAATAGGCTCATATCCTCTTGCTGTATATAGGTCTGTACGGATGCGATGAGTTGGTCTAGTTTACTAGATAATGTATTAACTTGTGCTGTCCAATTCTCATCGATGGGTTCCGTTTGTTTATATAGGTCTAATAGTTCTTTGAAAGACTGCTTTGAGGGCTTTGGCGTATATTGGAATAGATTAGGATCTAAATCAAAGGCTAATAATTCAAAAATATTGTGGAGTGTTAATCGCTCCTCAGAGTTGAATTCATTATGGTCATCTTCAATTGTAAAGAGGAGAAAGTCCATCGGTTCTTGTTGGGCTAATAGTTCAACCGATGCTTCACAAGATAATCCAACGCCACATAGTTCTAAGTCTTCAATGTATTTATAAAAGCGTGGATGCATATGACAGGTGTCACAAAGTCCTTCTTCTCCTAATTCAAGAACTACTTTGCATAGACCTTTTTCATTGAGTAAGGGACACATAGGTTGTGCTTTAGAAAAGATAAAATGACTGCCTTCATCATCAACAGTGATGGCTTGGCGTAAGCTTTCACCAAGAGAGCCAGTCATAGCATGGTAACGTTTAGCAGTAGGCTCATCTATATCGATGGTCCACAGCTGACAACATGTATTTTCGCATTGATCGGCCTTGCATTGAAATGCGTGATATATAGTGGGGTAAATTGAAATCATAGTTAGCTCACATGTAGTTACAAAAATGAATCTATGTGCATTGTATCATAGGGCGTAGGTACATGCACTAATTATATAAATAAAGATTATAAACCGCGTTGATTTAGTGTATAATTGTATATATATTGTTATGATAACTGTTTGAGATATGGAGGAACCAATGAGATCATTTTTTGTAAAAGGTAGCCTTGTATTGGCCTTGGCAGCGGCATTTGGCATGCCAAATGCAAGTGCAGCCCCTTTAGTAGCTGTAGAGCCAACTGTGGCAGTTGTTGATGGCAACCATGCGGCGATTGTAGGCGCTAATGGTTTATTAAATGCCTTTATCCAAAATCATCCAAATGCAGGAATTACGGAAATCGCCTTTGATGCGGATGGAGGTCAAATTAAGTATGATGTTGAAGGTTTTGATGAATCTGGCAAGTATGAGTTAACGTATATCTATGCTACTAATCAAATCTTTGAAAAGCGCGAAGGGGACTTCCATAAATCACTAAAGAAAAAATCGTTTGATCCTCGGGAAATCTTACCGCCTGCAGCTGTGGTGAACTTTGCTTACGCCCAAACAAAAGGTAAAGCTGTGAGCCTTAATGAATGGGCTGTGCGCTATGATAAAGGTAAAATTGTCTACAAAGTTAGCTTTGGTACAGCAGATAATAAAGAAGTACATGTGCGTATGGATGCAATGAATGGTAAATTGCTATCTGTTAAATTTGACGATTAATATATGATTGACTAGTTATTATATCTTAATAGTGCCTAGTTATTTTATTCTGAATATAATAATTAAATGCCTTAATACTATTTTTCTTAAAAAAATAACTAGTATTGAGACATTTTTTGTGAAAGTTTGCTCATGAATGTGAAATTTTAGATATCGATACGTATATTTTGAAGCCGTTTATCCCTTATATATGGGATAAACGGCTTTTGATATGTTTTTCATGGAATTTTTAAGTATAAAGTAAATCCCATAGGATTTCATAGGAATTATATATAAATTCATTCTAAACTCACTATAAAATAAGCTTTTAACAGTGCTTCTACATTTTGACTTCATAGACTGTCGATAGTATGTGTACCAGTCGAAAGACAAACTCAAGTATATCTGAAATTTCCAAGCTATATATCTACAAGTCCATGCTAGATATATGTTTTGGAACTTACATGATGATATTGAGTTGACTGGAAATATACATGCGTAAAGTTGCATGTAAATGAATTAATAAGGAGGACAATATGAAAAAATCTATTTTAAAAAGTAGTATTGCTTTAGCAGTGGCTGGCGTATTTGGTGCCACTGTAGCTGTAACAGCAGCTGAACCAGTAACTCCAATGCCTGTTACGCAAGAAACAGCGAGTGCAGCGACTCCAGCACAACCAGTTACTGATCCAGTAGTTCCTACTACAGCGGTGGCTCCAGATGTGGCTACTACTGCAGTTGCACCTAAAACTCCGGTAGCTCCTGTAGCAGACGGTAATCAAGTAGGTACAGCAGTTCGTAATACTACACCAGTTCCAACAGCTACACAAGATGTTAAAACACCAGTAGCTCAAGAAACTGTAGTACCTAGTACAGAAAATCCTGCAGCAGCAGTTCCTACTATTGAAACTGCATCTGTAGCTAAAGCTCCTAGTGAAACAAGAGTAGTACGCAGTGGCGATAAAAAATCTGAATCTGTAGCAAAGCATGATAAAGAAGTTAAAAATACTAAAAAAGCTGCAGTAGACAAAGCGCCTAAAGTAAAAGTTGTGAAAGACGAAAAAAAGGCTGATAAAGAAGAGCCTACTAAAGAGGAAAAAAAAACTCTAAAAGTAGAAAATCACAACCTAGCACAACCAATCAGCAAGAAGGCGTAGTAGACCAAAATAGTATTTTCGTAGTTGGTGCTAATTATTTAATTGACCAATTCGAAAGTAAATTTGGAAACTCCAAAATCACTAATGTATCCTTCAAAACTCAAGGTAAAACTGCCATTTATGAAGTAGCTGGTTTTAATACTAGTGGTGCTCATTCTATGACTCTAGATGTGGCTACTGGTAATGTAACAGATGGTACTCCTAAAGCATATGACGCATCTATGGAAGCTAGTGCTATTGATGCTGGAACAGTAATACCTCCACATGTGGCAATTAATGCAGCTTTCGTACAGTCTGGCAAGGTAGCGACTGGTATTAATGCGTGGTCTCTTGCTAATCAAAATGGTAAACCACTATATACCATAGAATTCCATGATGCACAAAATAAACCGATATCCGTTGTATTGGATGCTAAAACAGGGACGGTAGCAAAATAAGTTGATCTCCTATTCTATAGCGCTGTAAAGCAAACCCTTTCAAAACGAACACTAAGCACTCAAAACTATACACACATAACATAAATACACTTACACACACATACACAACACATAAAACACACAAAAACACACACAATAAACAATTACACACAGCCCTCTGGATTGGATAGATAAACATTGACTCTCTCCTATGCCGTCTATCGTTCAGAGGGCCCCTTATGAATTGTGGTTCCCTCCGAATCATAAGATTATATACTTGGTATATATACTCTCTCTCACAATAAGAACGTAACTGCTTTACAGCACGCTGGGTATAGGAGAGCAAGAAAGCCCGTATCATATGTAGACTTCTACATGTGATACGGGCTTTCTTTATTTTACATAGGTTAAATATATTGTCGTGGTACGCGCTCTGAGAATCCACAAAAGATTTCATAAGGAATTGTAGAAGCAAGGGCTGCAATTTCTAAAGCAGAAATGCTTTCATGCCCTTGAGACCCTAGAAGTACCACCTTATCGCCAGGCTTTACCGTGATTGTATCTGGAACAGAAACCATGAATTGATCCATACAAATACGACCTACTACGGGACAACGAGTGCCATGAATCAGTACGGTGCCCCGATTGGATAAACTACGAGGATAGCCATCCGCATAGCCTACAGGGATAGTAGCAATTGTCATTGGCTCAGTTGTGATATAGGTAGATCCATATCCAATGCCTTCGCCAGCAGGGATATGTTGTACATGAACAACTTCACTATGGAAAGATAAAACTGGTTTTAAGCCCAATCGATTTGGTACATCAAGGGATGGCATGATACCGTATTGAATAATACCAGGACGAGCATCTGTGAATAGACTATCTTTGACAGATAAAAGACCTGCACTGTTGGCGAGGGAGAAACGGTAATCTGCTTCTGGACGGAATGCTCGTATTTCATCCACCATGCGATGAAATTTTTGCGTTTGGCTATGGGCGTGTGATTGATCCGCCGCATCAGCATTGCTCATGTGGGAGAAGAATCCGTCTATTTCCAAATTTTCGTAGGACTCAATGCGTTTGATAAATTCAATGGCATCCTCAGGCTTGATACCGATGCGATGCATGCCTGTATCAACGGCAACAGCAACGCGAATAATCATGTCGTGATTATCGGCTACTTTATCGAGTGCTTCCAAGTCTGTAGATTCACAAACAGCAGGAATGGAATTCGTATCTGCCACAAGCTCAAAAGATTGTGGCCTTGTGAGACCTAATAGATAAATAGGAACCATAATACCTGCGTTGCGAAGAGGTACAGACTCTTCCGGAATAGCAACGGCTAAGGATTCGTAACCTTCCTCCACAGCAATACGGCCCATCATAACGCTGCCGTGGCCGTAGCCATTGGCCTTGATAACAGCTGTAGATGTGCTCCACTCAGGCAAACTATCTTTAATTTTACGCAAATTCTCGCGAACGAGACTTGTATTTATGGTCAAATAGGTGGGTCTCATGGTATTCCTCAATTCTATATAACATTACTCTTATTTTATAACTTTTGGGGAATTACACAATACTTTTGTGAAAGTTTTATACAGAAAAATTAGTTATATTTTTAATTTTATAGCTCTTCTGCATATATTATATACAATAATTGTGAAAGAATACTAATTAATATGGTTAGATGTGTTATTTAGGCTATATATTATAGTATTATTTATACAAATGATGTTTTTGATTCTATAGATATTTGTACCAATTCTATAGATAATAGTATAATTTATATGGATAAATTCTTTATATATTTGATATATATCTATAAAAGTAATTGAGTAAACTTTTTCTTATTTTTTTAGTTGTTTAGGAGGTTCTCATGAGTGAACGTGTAGTAGTTGTAAACGCAAGTAAAATGAATTATGACCATGCATTAGATTTCTCCATATTATCTAATGATGTACAGGTTTATGATAACAGTACAAATACTGAGCTTATCGAACGCATTCAGGGTGCTCGCGTAGTAGTAACAAAAGAGATTTCTGTTACTGCTGAGTTACTTTCACAATTTCCAGATACAGTAAAGCTCATCGTAGAAGCCGGCACAGGCTATAATAATATCGACCTCAATGCAGCAAAGGCAAAGGGTATCATTGTGTGCAACATTCCAGCATACAGTACAGAGCGTGTAGCACATACGGTAATCATGATGATTCTTAATTTTGCGTCCACTATGCAACAACAAATTGGTATGCTTGCTAAAGGTGATCGCAGTAACTTTACAAAATATTTGCAAGTGAGCCATACAGAAGTAAATGGTAAAACATTAGGTGTTGTCGGTGCTGGTCACATTGGTATGGAAGTCATCAAAGTAGCAAAAGCACTTGGCATGAATATCTTGGTTCATACACGTACACCAAAAGCTGATGGGGATGGTATTCGTTATGTAAGTCTTGATGAATTACTTGAAAATAGTGATTATATTACATTGCATTGCCCATTGAATGATCAAACTAAACATCTTATTAATAAAGAAACAATTGGTAAGATGAAACCTAATGTAGTCATCATTAATACTGGTCGTGGTTCCCTTATCAATGAAGCTGATCTTTGTGAAGCATTAGCAGCTAAACGTATCGCTGGGGCAGGTCTTGATGTACAAGAGGTAGAACCTCCAGCAGAGGATAGCCCTTTATATACGTTAGATAATGTCATCATTACTCCGCACATGGGTTGGAAAGGCCTTGAAACACGTCAACGCTTGGTAGGCATTATTCGAGATAATATACAAGCATTCTTAAAAGGTGAACCAATTAATGTGGTGTCATAATAGTTACGATAAAGATTTATAATAGTATAATTTATACTATTACATCTTGGTTTAATATAAAGGTCTATATTATAGGGTTGTTTGAACATCTACAATATAGTGTAGTTTATAATATTACATAATAGGTTCTATAACGGCATGGAAGTAATTGTCTAATTTTGTAGGCGATTCTTTCATGCCGTTTTTTACCCACCATAACACCATTTCCACAAAACTACCTGAAATATGATTGATAATAAAGTCATCCGGTAGATTTGTATTTGCTTTACGGTCTTGATTGATGAAATATCTTTGTACCAACTCATTTAAATGATCTCTAAAATAGCGCAAAAAGATTTCGTTATTATCACTAGCTAGTAGTTCAAGTATTTTATTTTCATTTTGCTGTAAATGTTGTAATAAATGACCAAATACTGAGACTGGGTAAATATTTTGTTGATAAAGCCCATGAGCATGAGGTAAATGATTAATACTATCTTTTATATGTAAAAATAAGTCTTCGCAGAGGGCTTCTAGTAATGCCTCTTTTGTGTCGAAATGAGCATAAAATGTGGTGCGTCCAATATCTGCGGCACTAATGATTTCCTGAACGGTGATTTTGTCATATGCTTTATTAGATAATAATTCGTTAAAAGCTATAAATATAGCTTTACGAGTCCTTTTCTGTCTACGATCCATATTAACTCCTGTCATACTTTTAGTACAAAACGTCATATATGTTCCGTAATGAACATATGCGATGTTTTATATATTGTATTAAAACCATAGGTTGATACAATTAAAGTGAACAAAGTGTTCGCTATCGTAATTATTGTACTGTAAGTATAGTCATAATTCAATTCATATTGATAGTGAAAGTCTGATAAGGGGATTGCTGTATGGTACATCGAATACATGATATATTATCTGGTTTATATATGACGATTTTAGCAGGGCTATTTTTACTGCTTGATGGGATTCCGCATTTGATAGAGGAGTTTGGTGGACAGAGTCTGTTTCAAAATATATTCCCTTTTGAGCCTTCTTGGGTTACCGTTATTATTTGTGGTTTTCCTCTTGTGTATTTATCTATTCGAAGGATCGTATATAATAAGGGAATTAGTAAAATCTCATCAGCTCTATTGATTTCCATGGCTATGTTTGCAGCCGTTGCCATCGGAGATATATTTGCGGCTGGTGAGGTAGCGTTTATTATGGCTTTAGGCGCTCTCCTTGAAGAATCAACTACCGAGCGAGCAAAAAAGGGGTTAAAAAAGTTAATTTCGTTAGCACCTGTTAAGGGTCGTAAAATACAAGATAACAAAGAAATAATGATTTCCGTAGAGTCTATACAAAGTGGTGATTACTTGCGAATCCTTCCGGGCGAAACAATACCTGTAGATGGGCGAATTATTAACGGTGAAACAACGGTAGATCAATCCATTATGACAGGAGAGTCTATACCTGTAGATAAAACAATTGATGATGATGTATTTGGTGGAACTATTAACTGTTTTGGTGCCATAGATATTATAGCTACTAAAGTGGGCGAAGACAGTTCTATTCAAAAAATGATTCAGCTTATTAGAAATGCGGAACAGAAACAGGCTCCGATTCAGCGTATAGCTGATACTGTTGCTAGTCGATTAGTTCCTATTGCATTGATGATTGCATGTATAGGCTATCTAGTAACTGGAAATATCATCGTCGGTGTTACTGTGTTGGTAGTGTTTTGTCCTTGTGCATTGGTGCTTGCTACACCTACTGCGGTTATGGCCGCTATTGGTCAAGCTACTAAACATGGCGTTATTATTAAATCTGGTGAAATTCTTGAAACTATGGGAAAAGTAGATACCATGGCATTTGATAAAACCGGCACATTAACACGTGGTCAGTTATCGGTTCAATCTATTTTGGTCGTTGATACAGATTATAGTGAGGTCGATATTCTTCAATTAGCTGCATCTGCAGAGGCTAAGAGTGAGCATCCTATTGGCAAGGCTATCGTTTCTCATGCTATGCATCAAGAGTTAGAAATACTTGATACTTCTTCGTTTACGATGTCCGTAGGAAGGGGCGTTATTGCCGTAATAAACGGTGTTAAATTATATTGTGGTCATGAACGTTTTCTTGAGGAACATAATATTATTGTTGATGAAAGGGTTCAACAAAACGTTAATACATATCGAAATGAAGGAAAGGTATCTGTCATTATTGCAGATAAAGATCATATTATAGGTATCATTACATTATCTGATACAATGCGAAATGATGTGATAAATATGATATCTGATATCTCAAGCTTAGATATGACAACAGTATTACTTACTGGTGATAGTAAAGCAGCCGCTACATATATTGGAAAGAAATCTGGCGTTTCCGAAATACATGCGGAACTTTTACCAGGAGAAAAAGTAAGTATTATTGAATCATTGCAAGGGAAACATCACAAGGTTTGTATGGTTGGCGACGGAATTAACGATGCACCGGCTATGAAGACTGCGGATGTGAGTATTGCAATGGGGACTATTGGTAGTGATATTGCCATAGAAACAGCAGACATTGCTTTGATGAGTGATGACCTTAGTAAAATTCCTTATATTAAACGATTATCAGATGCTACGATTAAAACTATAAAATTTAGTATTGCTTTATCAATGGCCATTAATTGTATCGCTATTATTCTCTCATTGCTTGAGGTTTTGACGCCTACTACAGGTGCATTAGTGCATAATGTGGGATCTTGTTTAGTGGTCCTCATCGCTGCCCGTTTGTATGATAGAAAATTTATTTAAACGCAATAAGAGCCGTCCCCGGTTGTATGGGGGCGGCTCTATTGATTAGGGCTATCATAGATCAAGTCTTGGTATATATATTTATATATATCAAGGGAGGTAGTTATCCTCAAACTTGATTATGATTGTTGTTGTGTTTTGATGGGACTCCACCAATGGCGTCTATAGGCCTTGATGCCTTCCACCACGGTTCTTGTCGCTTTAGCTGCAATATCTTTCGTTGCAGCTGGGATGCCCTCTAGGCGATAGGGAATACCTAACTCCTTATATTTAGCAATACCCATAACGTGATAAGGTAAGCAGTCAACGGCTTGTAAATTTTTCAGAGATCCTAGAAAAAAGCCTAGACGATAGTGACGATCGGCATTATCTGTAATCGTAGGGACTACTACGTGACGAACCCAAATCGGAACTTCCACGTCTGCCGTCAATCGAGCAAACCCGAGAATGGGCTCTAACGGTTTACCCGTTAACCATAAATGCTTGGCTGGATCGATTTCCTTAATGTCTAGGATGACGAGACTAGTTACACTGAGTAATTTACGGTATGCCACCTCTTGGTGGGGGTCAAAACAAATTCCACTTGTATCTAAACAGGTATGGACGTTTCTTTCACGGAAATATGTGAAAAGCTCAATAACAAAGTCGATTTGCATAAGAGCTTCCCCACCTGTGACGGTGATACCACCATTAGTATAAAATTGGCGGTTACGTTCGTACTGGTCCCATAATTCCTTTACAGTCATGAATTTAGCATTATCGCTAGTTTCATCCCATGTATCAGGATTATGGCAATAAGCACAGCGCATGGGGCATCCTTGAAGAAATACCACCATGCGCATGCCTGGACCATCAACCGTACCCATCGTTTCAACCGAATGAATACGTCCAGTCATAGGAAACCTCGATTAGATACGTTGATGGAATGTACGGGAAATAACTTCATCCTGTTGTTGTTTTGTCAATTTGTTGAAGTGCACCGCATAACCGGATACACGAATCGTCAATTGAGGGTACAACTCAGGATGTTTTTGAGCGTCTAACAATGTTTCACGAGTAAACACGTTAACGTTCAAATGATGGCCACCCTTTTGGGAATAACCATCCAATAACTCTACCAAGTTATCAACTTGTTGGTTGCTCATGGGTATAACCTCCTTTCAACCAAGACTAACACTCGTATCGATGCCGGTGAAAGCAGTTCGATACTGTGGAAGATTTTACTTATCTTCCTCTATAGTAACATTTGGTTCGCTACATGCGAAGTTTGTATTGCTGTTAGGCAATTGAGAAGGGTCTAACTCAATATCAAAATCGCTGACGGAAACAAATGTTTCACCAGATTTACCTAATGCGTCCGGAATGATAGAGAAGGTATTAGAAATACCATCGGAGCAATCACGCCATGGCATTTTAGCTACAGATGCCAACGAGGATACAGCACCGTGAGAATCACGACCGTGCATTGGGTTCGCGCCAGGAGCGAAAGCTTCGCCAGCTTTACGGCCGTCTGGCGTAGAACCTGTAGCAGTACCATATACTACGTTGGAAGTAATTGTTAACAAGCTCATAGTCGGAACGGATTGACGATATGTAGGATGTTTACGAATCTTGTTCATAAATGTGGAAACAACCTTTGCTGCCAAGCTATCTACACGGTCATCATCGTTACCATATTTAGGGAAGTCACCTTCGATTTCAAAATCAACAGCGATGCCATTTTCGTCACGGATAGGTTTTACCTTAGCATATTTAATAGCGGATAAGGAGTCTGCTACTACGGATAAACCAGCGATACCAGTTGCAAACCAACGAGTTACCTTGCGGTCATGCAATGCCATTTCTAGTTTTTCATAAGCATATTTATCGTGCATGTAGTGAATGATGTTCAATGCATTTACATATACGCCTGCCAACCATTCCATCATGTCGTCGAATTTTTCCCATACTTCGTCAAACTCTAAGTATTCGGAAGTGATAGGGCGGTACTTAGGACCAATTTGTTTCTTCAACTTTTCGTCAACGCCACCGTTGATAGCGTAAAGCAAGCATTTCGCCAAGTTGGAACGAGCACCAAAGAATTGCATTTCTTTACCGATACGCATTGGGGATACGCAACATGCGATGGCGTAGTCATCACCAGAGTTAGGTCGCATCAATTCGTCATTTTCGTATTGAATGGAAGATGTTTCAATGGATAATTTCGCACAGAAACGGCGGAAGCCGATTGGCATGCGAGGGGACCACAATACAGTGAGGTTTGGTTCTGGAGCAGGACCAAGGTTAGTCAATGTATGTAGGTAACGGAAGGACATCTTGGAAACCAATGTACGGCCGTCAGTACCCATACCACCGATGGATTCAGTGGTCCAAACAGGGTCACCTGTGAATAAATTGTTGTATTCATGGATACGTGCGAAACGAACCATGCGCAATTTCATAATGAAATGGTCTACGAATTCTTGGATTTGTTCCTCTGTGTATGTGCCGTTGCGAAGGTCTCGTTCCGCATAGATATCGAGGAATGTGGAGTTACGACCAATGGACATAGCAGCACCGTTTTGCTCTTTAATAGCACCAAGATAGCCGAAGTAAATCCATTGCATAGCTTCACGAACATCTTTAGCTGGTTTGGAAATATCATAGCCATAGGATGCTGCCATCTCTTTCAATTCTTTCAAAGAGCGAATTTGATCTTGTATTTCCTCACGGTCGCGAATGACATCTTCTAGCATGTCACCCATTGTAATGCTAAATTGTTCTTTTTTATCTTCAATGAGATAATCTACACCGTAAAGCGCGATACGACGATAGTCACCGATAATACGACCACGGCTATACGCATCTGGTAAACCAGTTACAATGTGAGCTGTACGTGCAGCTCGCATTTCTGGAGTATATACATCAAATACGCCGTCATTGTGAGTTTTGCGATGTTTCTTGAAGAAGTCCTCTGTTTGCGGATCCATTTTGAAGCCGTATTCTTCAATAGCGGATTTTGCTGTACGCAAGCCACCATATGGGAACATAGCGCGTTTTAAAGGTTTGTCAGTTTGCAAACCAACGATTGTTTCAAGTTCTTTGTCGATATATCCTGGCGCATGGGCAGTAATGTGTGTGGCCACGGAAGTATCAGCATCGAGCATGCCGCCTTTTTCACGTTCTTCTTCATAAAGCTTCATTACTTGTTCCCACAATTTTGTTGTTCGTTCTGTAGGACCAGCAAGGAAGGAATCGTCCCCTTCATAGGGGATATAGTTTCTTTGAATAAAGTCGCGTACATCAACGGCTTTATCCCACACACCTGTGTTAAAATCTTTCCATGCAGTATGTTGCATTTTGCACCTCCATAAAAGGATATAACTATAGATTTCTATGCCTATAGTGTACAATGTTTGTAGCAATTCTACAATGAATAGATGATATAGATTTTCAATACATACTATGCGATTTTGTGAAGTATCTCATAAAATTCCATAAGCTGAATTGTTGACGTTGGCTTGTATATAGAGGATTATATGAGTTTTTTCTTTTTGTGATCTCACTTGATGTATACATAATAATATGAAATTGCATATCAATATTAATAAAGGGAATAAAAATTTCATTAAAGAGGATGAAGGCGGATTATTCAATAGTATGATTGGATAGTTTATATTTGTGTATTGTTCGGAGGCCGTTTACATCTTGTACAGAATTAGCCTGTAAGTCTTTATAAATGCACGCATATTGGAATGCTACGGAACGTTGCCAGTCAGGAAAACAAGCGTTTCTTTTCTTCCCTGACATCATATACTATACTCTGAGCAGCTCTTGTTGAAGAGTAACTGATATTGCCTAAAATAGGAGGTCACATTATGGATTTTAATGAAAAATTACGGGAGTATAGAAAACAATCTGGATTATCTCAGGGGAAATTAGCAGAAACACTTAATGTGTCGAGACAGGCCATAACAAAGTGGGAATCGGGCAATGGAATGCCGGATATTTCAAATTTAAAGGCCCTTTCAGGTGTATTCAATATCTCTGTGGATGAATTGCTTTCAGAAGAAACGGTTAAACCTCGATATCCTTATGAAAGTATCGTAGAATACGATATCGATGAGATAAAACATTTCGACATTAAACTGGGTTCTGTTAATCGCGTAAAAATGAGAGCTGGAGAGGGTGAGAAGATAAAGGTTCAACTGGTCAGTGATATTATTGAAAATTTGACGGAACTGGTAAAAGTAAAAATCGATGATATCAAAAGGCGTATCGATGTGGATGTAAATCGTTCCAAACCCTTATCTGAAGAGCTTGTAAAAGAACATTTGTCGATTTTTATAAATTTGCCTGAAAAATATATGGGAGATACGGAGCTAGCGACCCATTGTGAAAAGCTAGAGCTTTTTGATATTATTAGTGAAAAGTTTGAGCTAGATGGAGCGGCTAAAGAAATTTATATTGCCGGCGGTAACAGTCATATAGAGCTGGATAATAACTCTCCAATGGAGATATATGTAGCGGATTATACGGGGCGAATTGATGTGAATCAGATATCGGCGAAATCTCGGCTGCATGTCTCTCACGAGTATGCTTTCAAAGCGGTGAAAAAGGGTATTCGCACTAAATTGCTCTTTGAAGAAGGTGGACATCTTGTAGACGATTTTTCTGTGTCTGAATCAGAAAATCAAATTGAAATTAATGGAATCAATAGTGAACTTACAATAGTCAAGTTAAGTGAATAGTTGTATTAACTACATAGACATATCTGCTACATAGTTTTCATAAAGCGTTATTACTTGTTCCAACGACTTTGTTACACATTTTGTAGGTCCTATAAGGAAGAAATCAGCCCCTTCATAGGAATAAAAAGTATGATTAAATTTATTGTAGTGTTAGGGGTATATTATGGTACTATTGAGATAGTGTTATTAAGCTATAAAACATGTAGATAACATGATCTTGGTAGAATGAATCAAGATAGAAATAATCTGGATAGAATATACGTTGATCAAAGTGGATTATAAGCTTGTATAGGCGAATGCTGTTGAAAGGTGGATGGTAATGACAAATCGAAAGAAAGCACTTTTAGGTGCTTCTGCTACTATTGCGGTGTGGGCTACTGCATTTCCTTTCAGTAAAATCGCATTACAGTCCGTAGATTCATTGACACTGTCTGTGGCAAGGGTCATGGGTGGCGCTTTACTTATGCTAGTGATCGGTGTTGTAAAAGGGTTACATATACCGACAACATGGCGTGAGTGGGGACTATATATTCTGTTAGGTGCTACAGGGAATTTTCTTTACCAAGTTGTTTTTAATGAAGGCTTGCGCACAATTCCAGCGGCCACATCCAGTATTATTATGGCCTTGACTCCGATGACGACAGCACTGATGGCCACGATTATTTATAAGGATACAATACGACCCATAGGGTGGCTATTTACCATAACTGCATTTATAGGTGTAGCCATAATCATTCTATGGAATTCCGCCCTTACTATTCCTGTAGGAGCCTTGTGGACTTTGTTAGGGATGATACTTTTTGCAGTGTATAATATTCTAAATCGTGGACTTAGTTTAAAAGGATATAAGCCTATTACCATTGCTATGTGGTCTATGTTTACGGGGGCTATTATGGCATTGCCCTTTGCAGAACATGCCCTGGAAATGATTGTAGTATCGCCGATTAGCGCAAAGTTTGCTATGGCATACTTAGCATTTTTATCCAGTGCATTAGGTTTTGTATTCTGGAGCTATGCTTTGGAACATGCTGAAAAGGTTTCTGATGTAACTAATTTTATGTATATCTCGCCTATAGTGGCAGCTATTGTAGCAGCATTTTTATTGGGAGAAATACCTAATATGGGGCTCTATATAGGGGCGCCTATTATACTAGGATCTTTATACCTTTTTAATCAATATAGATAAGTTATTTTGTTAGTGTCTGAATCGCTTTGGTTTGATGTAAAAAATATATAATTAGATGAATAGGGATGTAAACCCTTACTTATAAGATAAGAGCTATATAATAAAAGAACCTCAACCTTTTAATTGGTGAGGTTCTTTTTGGTTTGACAGTCCTTATAAATTGTAGTAATCTAAATACATAATTAAAACATACCTTAAAGATATGCTTTAAACAAAAATTAATTCCTACTTAATTATTGGGAAAGAGGCGGTACAGTGATTGCTATACGAAATGTAACGAAAGAGTTTGACGTTAATAAGCAAAAGGTTACTGCATTATCCGATGTAAACTTTACCATAGAAAAAGGCGACATATTTGGCATAATTGGCTTCAGTGGAGCTGGTAAATCTACACTGTTACGCATGATTAACGCTTTAGAGGTACCTACCTCTGGTCATGTTGAAATAGATGGTGTGAATATCAATGGCTTAAGTTTCAACGAGCTCAGAAAGGTGCGTAAGCGCATCGGCATGGTGTTTCAACAATTCAATTTGTTGAATGCTAAGTCTGTATATGATAATGTGGCGATTCCTTTGATTCTAAATAAGGTCCCTAAATCAGAGATTGATAACAAGGTTAAAACATTGTTAGACTTTGTTGATTTAGGGGATAAAGCAAATGCCTATCCAGGCGAATTATCTGGTGGTCAAAAGCAACGTGTTGGTATTGCCCGTGCGTTGGCTACAGATCCTTCAATTCTTCTTTGTGATGAAGCAACAAGTGCTCTTGATCCAGATACGACAGAGTCTATTCTTCAATTATTAGAGCGCGTCAATCGGGAACTAGGGGTAACGGTGGTTATCGTCACTCATGAGATTGATGTAATTCAAAAAATTTGTAATCGCGTTGTGGTTATGGAGCATGGCAAGCTCATAGAGAGTGGCTCTGTACTTGAGGTGTTTAGTAAACCTAAACATGAAACAACGAAGCGATTTGTTAGGACCGTTATTCCTGATGAAATTCCATCAACAGTGAAACATACATTGGCTTGTGATAAAAGGCCATATACGATTCTTAAGATGCATTTCTTAGGGAATAATACGACCGATAATGTTTTATATCATATTAATAAAACCTTTGATTTGGAAACGAGTGTATTATTTGCTACCGTAACAGAGCTAGAGCATACAGTACTTGGTATTTTTATTGTTCAGTTTATTGGCGACGATATTGAAGTAGGCAAGGTGAAAGAGTATCTTGTAGCACAAGGCATTGAATGGCAGGAGGTGACACTATAATGGACTTCTTCATGCAAGAACTTGGTGTTCCCGGTTCGCAGTTATTACTAGCTGCAGAACAAACATTATACATGGTGTTCCTATCTCTATTCATTGGCACCGTACTAGGGCTGATTATCGCAGTTACACTAGTGGTAACAAATCCTAATGGTATTGTTAAAAATAGCATTGTTTACACCATTACAAATACAATTGTTAATATTGTGCGTTCCGTCCCATTTATCATCTTGATGGTGTTTATCTTACCGTTGACTAAGATGATTGTTGGTACTCGGGTTGGTACAACGGCGGCTATCGTACCGCTTGTTATATTCATTGCGCCCTATCTGGCTCGACTCTTTGAAAACTCTATTTTAGAGGTTAATAAAGGCATTATCGAGGCTGCGCAATCGATGGGGGCTTCTCATTTTGAAGTGATTTGGCATTTCCTTTTACCAGAGGCAAAGGGCTCACTTATTCTATCTATTACGACCGGTACCATAGGTCTGATCGGTGCTACTGCTATGGCTGGTGCTATTGGTGCAGGTGGTGTAGGCGATTTGGCTCTCACCTATGGTTATGAGCGGTTGAACTTCCCATTGATGTTATTTACCGTTGTTATTTTAATTATTTTTGTTCAAATTATTCAAACAATAGGTAACTACTTTGCACGTCGTGCACGTCGTTCCTAATTTGATGAAATAGATTTTGGTTATATTGATTGTGAAAGTATAGGAGAATGTACTATGAAATTTAAAAAACTTCTTGCCCTTGGCGCGGCATTAGTATTTAGCGTAGCTTTTATCGCAGGCTGCGGTTCCAATAATAGCGATAATGGTGCTAAAAAGGAATTATCCTATAGTAAGTCTCAAGGCCCTTACTCTGAACTATTTGAAAAAGGTGTAAAACCAATTTTGGAAAAACAAGGCTATACCTTTAAAGGTGTAGATATGTCTGATTTGGTACAAGCGGACCAAGTGTTGAGCGATGGTGAAGTAGATTTCAACGTTGAACAGCATACAGCATACATGAAAAACTTCAACGAAAAACAAAATGGTCATCTTGTAGCGTTGACTCCAATTCCAACGGTGCCAGCAGGTATCTTTAGCGGTTCTAAAACCTCTTTAGACCAAGTGGCAGATGGTGATACTATTGCAGTACCAAATGATGCATCTAACATGGCTCGTGCCTATGCATTGTTGCAAAAAATCGGTTGGATTAAACTTGATCCTAACAAAGATTTAGCAACAGTAACACAAGCTGATATCATTGAAAATCCTAAACATCTTAAATTTACTGAAATGAAATCTCTTACAATTCCTTCTGTACGTACTGATTTCGACTATATTGTTATTACCGGTGCTATCATTTATAATGCAAAAATTGATCCAAAATCAGCGTTGGCTAACGAAGATGTATTGCCACAATGGTTGTTACAAGTAGTAGTTAACGAGAAAAATAAAGATGCACAATGGGCAAAAGACCTTGTAGCAGCTTACCATTCTCAAGAATTTAAAGACTACATGGAAAAAAATAACAACGGCCTATGGTTCGTACCAAAAGGTGAATAGAATATAGGAAACGTGCTGTGCATGAGCACAAATAAAAGAACCACTGATTAGTTATAGATTATCAGTGGTTTTTTGTTTATGGAACAATTTGAGGATAATTTCATGTCTGGTTTTAAAAAGCTGGTAACATCTTTGCTCTATACTGTCATTCCTACAGCATAGTTTTCATACAGTTTTTTATAGTATCCGTTAAGTGCCATGAGTTCATCATGTGTCCCTTGTTCTACAATGGTACCGTTTTCTACTACGAGTAGGAAGTCAGCATTTTTGATTGTAGACAAGCGGTGGGCGATTACGATGCTTGTACGACCTTTGAGGAGGGTATTCATTGCTTTTTGAACCTCCACCTCGGTTCGAGTGTCGACGTTAGCCGTTGCTTCGTCGAGGATGAGAATACTAGGGTCCGCTAAGAATGCGCGAGCGATAGTAATCAATTGGCGTTGACCTTGGGATAGATCATCACCACCTTGTTTGAGCACAGTATCGTAGCCATCTGGTAAGGTACGGATAAAGTGATCTGCCATAGCTAGCCTTGCAACATATTCAATTTCTTCTCGTGTTGCATTTTGTTTACCGTAGCCGATGTTATCCGCAATGGTGCCTGTGAAAATCCAAGCATCTTGTAATACCATGCCTACCGTATTATGTAAGCTTTCACGAGATATGTCACGAATGTCGACACCATCAATGGTAATACGGCCTTTCATAATATCATAAAAGCGCATGATAAGGTTTACCAAGGTTGATTTACCAGCTCCCGTAGGGCCTACAATGGCCACCATGGATCCACCAGGAATATGAATGTTGATATCTTTCATAAACACATTGGATGGTGTATAGCCGAAATCAACATGTTCAAAATCGATAGTGCCTGTATGTGTTGTTGTATCGCCTAATGTTTTGGTGCCCTTATCAATTTCAGCTGGTGTATCTATAACCTCATAAATACGGCCTAAAGCGGCAGCCGTTTCTTGGAATTTTGTCATAATGTAGGAACTGCGAGAGAGTGGATCTGAAACTTGTCCTACATAGAGGAAGAAGGCTTGGATATCGCCGATAGAAATAGAGCCTCGTAATACCATGAGGCCCCCTTGAATAGCAACGAGGCAATAGGTGAATTGATTTAGAAACTTTACAAGAGGTTCAACGAGTTGACTCGTAAAAGCAGCGCTTCTCATACTTTTAAATAGATTCTCGTTCAGTATCTGTACTTGATTTGTCGTAGTATCTTCAAGGCCAAAGGTTTGGATAATCGGTTTTCCTACTACAATTTCCTCTATGCCACTGTTGAAAGCACCTAATGCGCTTTGGTTTTTGAGATAAACCCGACGAGCCCGTTTAGATAACCATGTTAAACATAGGATACCAATACATATAATGGCGATGATAGAGATGCCTAGCATCGGGCTTATCCAAATCATCATAGCCGTGGCACCTATAATACCGATAATGGCAGATACAAGGCCCGGTACGCCTTCACCTATAGTTTCAGCAACGGCATCTAAGTCAGAGGTGAGTCGGCTTAGTAAATCGCCTCGCTGGTGATCGTGAAAGTACTCTATAGGCAATGAGTATAGGTGGGTGCTCATGCGTGTGCGTAAAGCTAATACTGTTTTAGAACCAATAGAGGACATCATATACTCACCAAAGTAAGTAAATAGTGCATGTCCACTATAGAGTGCGATGAGCCAGAGAATAATCGTATCTACAGAGGCAATAATCGTATTAATATCTTGATCTGTTTTTAAACCGCTGACGATAGCATCTACAATTTTACCTAGTAAGACTGGAGCAGAGACCTCAAATGTAGCCGCTGTAATGAGAGCTAAGATGAGGAGCGCTAGCCATCCCCATTGGCTTTTAGATTCGATTAGGAAACGACGTAATGGGCTCATGCTGTCACCTCCTGAGATGCTAAAATCTGTTGATATACAGTCGAGGTGGTTGCCAGTTCATCATGTGTGCCGTATCCTGCAACTTGACCTCTGTTAATAATTAGAATGTGGTCTGCTTTTTTAGTAGCGCTTACCTTTTGCTCCACAGAAATGAGAGCAGGGCGATTATCCTTTTGTAACTCTTCATGTAGTGCGGTACGAACAGCACGCTCTGTAGTGCCGTCGAGGGCAGAGAAGTTGTCGTCGAATATGAATAAATCCGGTTTGCGAACTAAGGCTCTAGCCATGGCAAGGCGCTGACGTTGACCACCAGATAGATTAGTACCACCTTGGGCAACCATATACTGGTAACCACCTTCAAGGCGACTTATAAATTCATCTGCCTTAGAGAGTCGACATGCATTTTCTACATCTTGAGCGGTAATATCTTGATTTGGCGCTGAACCATACCGGACGTTCATGTCTACCGTGCCTGTAAATAAGTAAGCTCGTTGTGGCACATAGCCGATGCGTGCGCGTAAGTCATCTATATTCCATTCATAGATGGACGTACCTTTAAAGAGAATATCTCCAGATTCAATAGAGAAGAGTCGAGGAATAAGGTTGGTGATTGTACTTTTACCAGAACCGATATCACCCATTATGGCTAAGGTTTCGCCGTGATGTACCACAAAAGAGATATTCTCTAGCGCAGGAGACTCCGCATTATCGTAACGGAACGTAACATTGCGGAACTCCAAAAGAGGTGTATCATCGTTTGCCGTTACCGCAAAGTTTTGGCTCTCTTCTTGATTAGTAGAATACTTTGTAGAGTGAGAATTTAAATTTATAATGTTGCTATTATATGGTTCAGGGAAGGTATCGGTGTTTTCGTGTTCTAACAACTCACGAATACGAGAATAACATACAATAGCTTCAGGGATGTCGATGATGACGAATATGGCCATGAGCATACTCAATAGGATGAGGTTCGCATACTCGATAACGGCCATGATATCACCTACCTGCAGGGATCCCATGCTGACGTTGTAGCCACCGAGCCAGAGAATGGCAACGGTGCTCACATTAAATAGAATGAGTATAGTCGGTAAACCGATGGCAAAGGTTTGGCGTAATTTTTTGTTGAGCTGTGCGGACTCTGTAAAAATAGCAATTTCTTTTTCGTTTTCATAGGTTCTTCTGTTGAAAGCTCTAATCACTGGCATACCTACGATGTGATCCCGAACCATATCGGTGATATCGTCTAGCTTTAATTGTATAGCCTTGATAAGTGGTAAGGCCCGGCTTTCAATAAAGATAATGGTGAGTATCATACAAGCCATTACGGCGAGGATGACGAGCCCTAGTTGCCAACTTTTGTAGAAGGTAAGACCGAGGCCAACACATATCATAATCGGCATAGGGAGAATCATATTTAATCCTTCTCCTAGGACCGACTGAATTTTTTCTACGTCCCGGCTTGTGCGCATCAATATGGTGCCAGTACCAAAGTGCGTAAAGTCTCGGAGTGAAAAATATTGTAATGCTTTCACTAGATCATCACGCAATACCTTGCCTACAGATGCTGAAATATGAGCACTCATAGCAACGCCTAGGATAGCGGATAGTACTGTTAGTAATGCCACAACAAGCATGTTCATGCTAGAGTTGGCAATCATCTCTAGATCGCCTTTGAGAACGCCGTCATTAATGATTGATGCCGTCAATGTTGGTATATATAATGTGCCCGCTACCGTGAGTAACGAAAGAAACGATACTATAACAGCAGGCAACCATAAAGGTTTTATATAATATATAAATGGTTTCATTGGAAGCCTCTTACTCTTAATAAATTAATAAATTTCGATATTTATATTATATTGTATAAAATTTAAATTATCTAGTGTGTTTAGTATTATGACTAAAGATATTACTAAAAGTTTATTATCAATTAATAAGTATTATGATTGAGTTTATATCATCTTATAAAAAATTCTGATATACTATATAAGCATTTTTTTGCATTTATTTTTTATATTTTGTTTTGAAGTAGTAAGGAGAGTTTCTAATGAAGTTGAATTGGAAATTATTCGCACCGCTTGTTGTAGCTATTCTTGTATGGCTCATCGGTGCTCCTGAAGGCCTTAGCGCAAATTCTTGGATTTACGTAAGTATTTTCGCTGGCCTCGTGGTAGGTTTGATTTTAGAACCAATGCCACCAGCTTTTATCGGTATCATTGCAGTTACCGTATCTATGTTGTTTAAAGTAGGTCCTGCCCCTGTAGTAGATAAAGCAACGGGTGTAGCAAAGGCGATTACTGATGCACAAGCTATCAGTTGGGGCCTCAGTGGTTTCTCTAACGCCATCGTTTGGTTGATCTTTGCAGCCTTCATGATTGGTATTGGCTATGAAAACTCTGGTCTTGGCCGTCGTATTGCCTTGTTCTTGGTAGCAAAGCTTGGTAAGTCCTCTTTAGGTCTTGGTTATGCCATTGCTATTACTGACCTTGTGTTGGCTCCGTTTATTCCAAGTAATGCGGCTCGCTCTGGTGGTACGATTTACCCAATCGTATCTAGTATTTGTCCAATGTTCGATTCTTATCCAGATAAGAACCCTCGTAAAATTGGTTCTTATTTGAACTGGGTAGCATTGGCAACTACATGTGTATCTAGCTCTATTTTCTTGACTGGTGCAGCGCCAAACCCATTAGCCCTTGAATTGTCTGCTAAATCTGGTATCGTAGCTGCTAACTGGGGCACATGGTTCCTAGCATTCTTGCCAGTAGGTCTCATCTTGTTTATCATCACACCACTATTGACCTATGTATTCTGCAAACCGGAGGTGAAAGGTTCCCCTGAAATTGCAGCATGGGCAAAGGATGAGTACAAGAAGTTAGGCTCTATGACACGTAGTGAAATCTTCATGGCCTTGATTTCTGTGTTGGCTCTTGTATTGTGGATTGGTGCTTCGACATTTAAAGTAAACCCAACTACAACAGCTTTAATTGTTATTATCTTGATGATTTTTACTAAGATTATGACATGGCAAGACTTCCTTGCTAACAAACCAGCATGGAACGTTTTGACTTGGTTCGCTACACTTGTACCTATGGCTTCTGGTCTTAAAAACGTAGGTTTCTTGGAATGGCTTGCTAAATCTGCAGGTGGTTCTTTAGTATCTTTAGATCCAACAATGGCCATTCTTGGTTTATTGTTAGCATTCTGCTTGCTTCGTTACTTCTTTGCTTCTGGCACTGCTTATGTAACAGCTATGGTAGGCTTGTTTGCTACTCTAATTCTTCAAATTCCTGGTGTTGATCCAGCTCAAGTTATGTTGATTCTGTTAGTGCCAATGGGTATTATGGGTATCCTTACACCATATGGTACTGGTCACAGCCCAATCTGGTTTGCTAGTGGCTACAACAAAGGTCCTGAATTCTGGAAATTAGGGGCAATCTTTGGGATTATCTACCTCGCAATCTTTATTGTAGTGGGTATTCCATGGATTCAGTTCGTAATGCCACTTTTAGGATAGGCTTTCCGCCGCCATATGTCTCTCTGCGCTCCATTCTGACGCAAGTCGCTGGACAGACATATGGCGGCTTTTTCTATCATAAAATGGCATAACTCACTTCGGGAGGGCAAGTCGCTTAGAAGATACAATGCGGCTTCTTTTTATCCTGAAATGGCAATACTCACTTCAGGAAAAGCAAGTTGAGCTTACAGAACACTTCGAGGGGCTTCCTTTATATCCGAAAATGGCATAAATCACTATGTGTTATAATAGCGCATATAGGTGTATTTATAGGCGTGAGGTATTATGTCTTTTTTTGAGCGGGTAGTACAGTCAATTTTATATGAGATTGGTTGCATTTTAATCGGTTGGATCGTGATGCAGTTTGTTCCGCATGAGGGGCAGCCTCTGGTCTTGATGATTATTTTTTCCTTACTTGCTATGGTTTGGAATTTTGTGTTTAACTGGATATTTGATAAACTAGTACCGGGTGACCGATTAGCGCGAGGTCCTGTAATCCGTACGGTTCATGCGGTGTTGTTTGAAGGTTTGTTTATGCTTGCCACAGTACCGATTATTATGTACATGATGCATATGAGTTTTTGGATGGCCTTTGTTACAGATATAACGATGACATTAGTCATATTAGGTTATACGTATGTTTATAACTGGGTATATGATCGGGCACGTTTATTATTCGTAGAAGCTTAGTTCTAATATATGAGGTAAGTACCTCTTGAAAAATCTATATCGTATAGTAGGAGGTTCTTATGTCTACAAAATCTATTACGGGCACAGGGCTTTTATTGGCCGTTGCCTTATTGGCGCAAAGCTTGCGCCTCATGTTCCCATTTATTCCAAACCAAGTGAGTATGTTCCTCATCGGTTCTATCACATCTGCTACATTTGTTTTAGCAACGTGGCGCTATGGCTGGAAAAATGGACTCGTCATCGCTTGGATTGCTCCGGTAGTGGCGCATTTACAAGGTATGTTGCCGTTGTCGCCATTTATTTTGATTACGGCTCTTGGTACGACTGCGTATGTATTCGTAGCCCACTGGTTAGAACATAAACCAAATGCATTGCTTATCATTGTGGCGGCTTTGGTAAAAGCTGGTGTACTTTTTGGAGGGTATTCCTTGTTCTTCTCCTTGTTCCAATTTCCACCAAAGATTGTAAATACCATGCTTTTCGTATCTAGTTGGCCACAATTGGTAACTTCGTCATTAGGGATTATTTTGGCATTACTTATTACTAAACGCACTAAAAATTAGGTCAACTTAACTTAGAGTTATGACAACCCATTCAAAATATATATGACCTTTTAAGGGCACTCAGGATGTATGAGTGCCCATTTTTGTTGACCTTAATCATTGTCTACTCTTATAATTAACATATTGTATACAAATATGAGGAGTTGATTGGAATGAAGTTTAATACAAAATGCGTTCATGGCAGTGGTAAACCGGATGATACCGGTGCGATTTCCCCTGCAATTTATATGTCTAGTACGTTCTCTCATCCAAAGTTGGGTGATACAACAGGTTATCAATATTCGCGCGAGTCTAATCCAACGCGCGACCGTTTGGAGCAACTAATTGCGGGCCTTGAAGAGGGGATAGATGCATTGGCGTTTTCCTCCGGTATGGCAGCTGTGGACGCAGTATTCCATCTATTCTCCCCAGGAGATCATATCATCTTGGGCGATGATTTATATGGTGGCTCTATCCGTATGTTCACAAATATTTACGAGCAAAATGGCATTAAGTTTACTTATGTAGGTACCTCTGATCTTGATGCGGTGAAAGCTGCTTTCAAACCGAATACAAAGGCTGTATATATTGAAACTCCTACAAATCCTATGATGGAGATTACCGATATTCGTGCACTCTGTGCATTGGCGCATGAACGTAATGCGCTAGTGATTATCGACAACACATTTTTGAGTCCATATTTCCAAAAGCCATTGACCTTGGGTGCCGATATTGTCGTTCATAGTGGTACAAAATTCATCGGTGGTCATCACGATGTAATTTCTGGTTTTACTATTGTAAAAGATGAAGAAATCGCTGCAAAATTGCGTTTAACATACAAAACAGTTGGTGCATGTCTATCCGCTATGGATAGCTGGCTCGTTATTCGCGGCGTAAAAACATTGGCTCTACGCATGGAGCAACATCAAAAGAATGCCATTGCTCTTGCCGAATGGCTAAAAAAACAACCAAAAGTAACTAAAGTTTTGTTCCCAGGCCTTCCTGAACATCCAGGTTATGAAATCAATAAAGCCCAAACAACAGGCTTTGGTGGCATGTTATCCTTCGAAGTAGATAGCGAAGAAACGGCTAAACAAGTATTAGAAGGTATTGAGCTTATTCAATTCGCTGAAAGCCTTGGTGGTACAGAATCCTTGTTGACGTATCCTGTGACGCAAACACATCCAGATTTAAAACCTGAAGATGCAGAACGTAAAGGTATTACACGTCGTTTGTTGCGTTTATCTGTAGGTATTGAAGATACAGAAGACTTGATTGCGGACTTGGAACAGGCTTTTAACAAATAAAGGAGTTCCTATGGGACAATATAATTTTGATCAAATAGTAGATAGAACTCATACAAAATCATTGAAATACGACTTTGCTGTAAAGCGCGGTAAACCTGCGGATGTGTTGCCATTCTGGGTAGCGGATATGGATTTTGAAATTCCCCCTGAGTTAAAACAAATCTTATTGGATCGTGTTAAGCATGGTGTTTTCGGCTATACAGAGTCTGACGATGAATACTTTGAAGTGTTGAAGAATTGGTTTGCTACGCGTTTTAACTGGACGCCAGAACAAAAATGGCTTGTTAAAACGCCTGGTATCGTATTTGCTTTAGCGATGGCGGTTCGTGCTTTTACCGAGGTTGGCGAAGGGGTGCTCATTAATCAACCTGTGTATTACCCATTTAGTATGGTTATTGACGATAACGATCGTCGTCTTATCAATGTGCCGCTCATCAAAGGCGACGAAAAATACACTATCGACTTTGAAGGCATCGAGCGTGCAATTATTGAGGAGAATGTAACATTATTCCTCTTGTGTAATCCGCACAATCCAGTAGGGCGCGTGTGGACTGAGGACGAGTTGAAACGCCTCGGCGACATTTGTATTAAACACAATGTGCTCATCGTGAGTGACGAAATCCATGCTGACTTTGTTTGGGAAGGGCATACGCACAAGGTCTTTGCCGACCTTGGTGAAAGCTATGCAGAACACTGCGTTGTATGTACAGCGCCTAGCAAGACTTTTAACATTGCAGGCTTACAAGTAAGTAATATTTTCATTCCTAATGATTCCTTACGCCGCCGTTTCATCAAAGAAATCGACCGTGCTGGTTATAGCCAATTGAACACGATGGGGATTGTGGGCTGTGAAGGGGCCTACAAAGTAGGGGCTCCTTGGCTTGATGAATTGAAAGAATATATTCAAGATAATATTCAATTCACCATCGACTATATAGCAAAATATATGCCAAAAATCCATGTGTATCGGCCTGAAGGGACATATCTCATGTGGCTAGATTGTTCTCAATTGCCTCTGAGCCCTAAAGAGCGAGATGAATGGATCGTTAATGATGCCAAGCTATGGCTCGATACGGGTTCTATGTTTGGCATCGATGGGGAGGACTTTGAACGCATTAATGTTGCTTGTCCTCGTAAAATATTAGAAGAAGGGCTCGAATCTTGGCGCCGTGCCTATGAGGCGAGAGGTTTTTAACTAGCTTAGTTAAATTATTTAGATTAGGTTATCAAATTGTTTAGTGTGTAGAGGTGATATTATGCCTATTAAAGTAATAAAAAATTTACCGGCCATTACGAAATTAGCTCAAGAGAATATTTTCGTTATGGATACTGAACGGGCGGAGAATCAACAGATCCGACCTTTGCAAATTTTGCTAGTCAATTTGATGCCTACTAAAGAAGTGACGGAAACGCAAATTTTGCGTGCTCTCAGTAATAGCCCATTGCAAGTTAATTTAACATTGTTGCATACTGCATCTCGTAAGGCTAAAAATACAGATGAACAATATTTAGAAACCTTCTACCGCACCTTTGATGAGGTAAAAGACCAGTTCTTTGATGGTATGATTATTACCGGTGCTCCTGTTGAGCTAATGCCTTTTGAAGAGGTAGACTATTGGTCTGAACTCGTAGAAATCATGAATTGGGGTGAAGAGCACGTTTACTCTACGTTTTATATCTGTTGGGGTGCTCAAGCTGGCTTATATCATCACTTTGGTATTAATAAATCCATTATGGATGAGAAATTATTTGGTGTTTACGAACACGATATTTATAATGATCGACCAGTGCTCATGCGTGGATTTGATGAAAAGTTTTGGATGCCACACTCACGGCATACCACAGTTTCGTTGCAACAAATTAAGGAAAATCGTGACTTGGAACTCTTGGCTGGGTCTGAACCAACAGGAGCCGCTATCGTTCGTAGTTTAGATAATAAACATATCTTTGTATTTGGTCATGCCGAATACGATTGGGATACACTTAACCGTGAGTACGTGCGGGATATCAAAAAAGGTATGGATATTGCGGTTCCTGAAAACTACTTCCCAGATAATGATCCGAAACAACGTCCAATCGTGCGCTGGCGCTCTGTAAGTACACTTTTATTTACAAACTGGTTAAACTACTATGTATACCAAGAAACACCGTACATCATTGAACAAATCCAAAAAATGAAATTTGAACGGGATAAAAATTTAGGCGCTTACATCTAAACGTAAGTACTTATTTCTAATCTATTGTTAGTACTATGTACCCCTAATTACTTCTAACATCTCTCAAGGGAGCTAGTTCTTTGCAAGTAATTAGGGGATTTTATTTTTCATAAAATGATTTAGCTCGCATTAGAGTCTTTGGTAAAAGTTTTTATCGTCCTTTGCTCACCATAGTTTAAAGTTATGGAGAAGACCATATAAAAAATAGTAGACATATTTTTTAAAACATAGTACTATACTAGGCATAAAGAATGAACTCAATTCACAGTTAATATAAAGGAGTTGTTATAATGAGCAAACAATACAGATTTGAAACATTACAATTACATGCTGGTCATACCGTGGATCCAACAGGTTCTCGTGCAGTACCTATTTACCAAACTACATCTTTCGTATTTAAAGATGCAGAAGAAGCAGCAGGCCGTTTTGCATTGACTAATCCTGGTGGTATTTACTCTCGCCTTGGCAATCCTACTACAGATGTATTGGATGCTCGAGTGGCAGAACTTGAAGGCGGTGCAGCTGGTATCGCAGTAGCATCTGGTTCTGCAGCGGTTACGTACTCTATTTTAAATGTAGCAGATGCTGGTGATAATATTGTTGCTGCATCCACATTGTATGGTGGTACTTATAATTTGTTTACTGCTACATTGCCTCGTTTGGGGATTCAAACTAAATTCGTAAATCCGGATCATTTGGAAGAATTTGAAGCAGCTATCGATGAAAAGACTAAAGCCGTTTATATCGAATCTATTGGTAACCCTGGTATTAATCTTATCGATGTACAAGCCATAGCTGATATTGCACATAAACACAATATCATCTTGATTGTAGACAATACATTTGCATCTCCATACTTATTCCGTCCATTAGAACATGGTGCTGACGTAGTTGTACACTCTGCTACTAAATACCTTGGTGGTCACGGTACAACATTGGCTGGCGTAGTTGTAGAATCTGGTAAATTCGACTATAAAGGTTCTGGTAAATACCCTGGCTTCTCCGAAGGTGACGAACACTACAATGGATTAGTATTTGGTGATTTGCCAATCCCATTCACTGTAAAAATTCGTGCTCAATTACTTCGTGATACTGGTGCATGCATTACTCCACTTGCAGCATGGCAAATCTTACAAGGTATTGAAACATTGTCCTTGCGCGTAGAACGTCACGTAGAAAATGCTCGTAAAGTAGTAGATTTCTTGAGCAAACATCCTAAGGTAGCATGGGTAAGCTATCCAGAATTAGAAGACAGCAAATACAAAGCATTAGCTGATAAATACTTCCCTAAAGGTGTTGGTGCAGTATTCACATTCGGTGTAAAAGGTGGTAAAGAAGCAGGTATTAAACTTGTTGACTCCTTGGAAATCTTCTCCAACCTTGCCAACGTAGCAGATGCTAAATCTCTTGTTATCCATCCTGCATCCACAACACATGCACAACTTAACAAAGAACAACAAAAATCTGCTGGCGTAACACCAGATATGATCCGTGTATCCATCGGCCTTGAAAATATCGATGATATCATCGAAGACTTGGCACAAGCTTTAGATAAAGCATAATTTTCGTACCTCTTGTTTGGAAAACTATAGATCAAACCTTTAAAACTTACAAATGACATCCTTAAGCTGAACTTTGCTTAAGAAATAGAACACATAACTATCAAACCTATAAAACTTATACAAAAGGCCTCCCGCAGGGAGGCTTTTTTGTTATTAGTGTGTTGTTGTCTTTATAAGAATGAAATGTTGTGTAGGTGTAATATAATCTTGATAGAATGGGCATAAAAAGACCTTGGATTTAATGATCCAAGGTCTTTAAGGGAGTATAATGTGTGTAACGTTTGGTCTGTGGTGTGTGCACAGACCATTTTCCTATTGTGTGAGATAGGATATTAGGGAGCCCGTGGTTAGTGTTACGGACTCTCTGAGAGTGTGTTAGAGAGTGTATCCAAAGGATACAGTGTGTATAGTTTGTGTGTTATATGTGTAGTGTGTCATCTAAGTGGGTTAGGATAGGGTTTCACTTGATGAAATAGAAATCTTAGTATTTTGTGTTTTTAACTTTAGCGCTAATAACTTTACCGGATGTAGCGTCTACTTTTACTTCCGCATTTTTACCGCCGCCAGTTGTCATATCAAATTCATATACAACTCTGCCGTTTTCACGTTCAACAGTCCAATCCATAGTTTGGAAATCAGAACCAACTTTTTCCATAGCTTTTGTTTCAGCTACTTCAGGAATGATGATGTTTTGAACGTTAATTGTTTTAGAAGCTTTGGAGTAACCTTTTACTTCTTTGCCAACGATTTGACCAGATGCTTCGTCTACTTTAATTTCTACTTCACGGTTGCCATAATAACCTTCTACTTCATAGTAAGGATTGTGTTTTGCATCATAGGAAATAGATTTTACAGTAGCGCCAGGGAATTGTTGTTGGAATACTGTAACAGCGCCCATGTAATCAACAGAATAGTTTGCTTGTGCGGATGGAGCAACGCTACCAACACCGTTCCAGTTGCTATGGTTGTTGTAACCATGGTTGCTAGCTGCACCAACTACACCTGCTAATAATACTGTACTAACGCCAAATGCACATAGTACTTTGGATACTTTCTTAACATTTTTCATAAGCAATGCCTCCTGATACCAAATTATAATTTTCGTTTAGTTACGATTTTGTGAAAGTAGATTTTACTCAATCTACTTATGTATAATTTAATCTTGTTGCATGAAAATAAGGTGAAATTAGATGATTTTTGTATGAAGATGAGTATATCTTTTAGTTATTATGAACTATTGATAATAACTATTAGCTATAGTCAAAATTAAAAAGTACTAAAAACATAGTATATATAGTATTAGACTATATAGTAAACTAAAAGTCAACCATTATAGTTGACAATTAAAAATACAAGTGCTTTAATTTAGATAGTTAGTAGTTTGTTTCCGTGTTATCTTGGACTTTTATTCTCCATTGATAGCACAAATTCCTGCTTAGGTCTGTTATGAATGGAGGTATACCATGAGCTCTACTGTATCAAAACAAACTCGCATTACCACCCGTCAGTTAACGATGACAGCACTCTTTGTGGCGCTAATCGCGGTTGGTGCTTTCATACGAGTCCCATTACCGAATTGTCCGTTTACATTGCAAATCTTATTTACTACATTAGCGGGCATTGTTTTAGGTAGTCGTTTAGGTGCCGCTAGTGTTGGCATTTATATTGTACTAGGCCTTGTTGGGGTTCCTATTTTTACATCTGGTGGTGGTCCTAGTTATATTTTGCAACCTACCTTTGGTTATTTAATTGGCTTTATGGTTGGTGCGTATGCCGTAGGACGCATTGCAGAGACAATGGATACACTATCGTTTAAACGTTTGCTATCCGGATCCATATTAAATCTATTTATTGTATATGGTCTTGGCATGGTGTACCTATACTTTATTATGAATCTGTATTTAGGTAAGCCGATCGGTGTGGAAGCTGTCATTATTACATGCTTCCTAATCCCAGTTGGCCCAGATATTTTCTTGTGTGCTGTAGCAGCATCTCTTGGTAAGAGAATTATTAAAGAATTACAGCACTAATAGGACGTTTTAATAACTATTATAATTATAATAACTAGAATAACTATAATAATTAGAATAACCATAATAAATATAATAACTATATATAAGGCATCAATCTATTGTAGATTCACATAGATATTGAATTATGAAATATAGGTTATTTTATTTAACAGAATCATTCCTATTAAAAACGAGGCGTTAAGCCTCGTTTTTTTATGTAATTCTTAAGGGTATACATAGCCTAATATAGGTTCTGCAGATTTGATTTTTGTAATTTCTATATATGGTTGTTTACGACCGTGGAAGTCTCGCGTAGAAACCTTACCTTCAATCGATACCCATTGTTCATTTTGTAAGCTATCACCATCTGTTTTATAGGCTGTCATGCCAATAGGGGCAACGTCAGCAATACAACAAGCCATAGCCATACGAGAAATAGTAAATTCGTTAGATTTTAATGTATTATCTTCGCGGTTCACATAGCCTGTCATATAAACTGTGTAGTCTTTATATTGATCAGCATTAGATCCAACTTTTACAATGGTTTGATAGAAATTGTCTGAGTTCAAAACGATTTCTTTTTTGTCCTTGGAAATTCCTGGCTCTTTGCTTTCACTGTTAACAGTGACAACCTCTCCAATAGCATCGTTTGTAAAGTCAAAATTGTTAGTATCATCGTTTACACGAGCGGCACCATGAACGCCTGTTGATGGTACAAGAACGGGAGGAACGATGAGCAACATAATAGGAATAATAATCGGAACGATAGATTTCCAGTTATGCTTGTAGTATTTTGACGGTGCCCAAATAATCGTCGCTAGACCACCTAAAATAAGGGCAACGCCACTAATACCTAGTAAAAGTTCATAACGCGGTGCAATATAGTTCAAATAACGACCTGTCACAATGAGGTAAATACAACAGATACCTAAGATGAGATACAATAGACCTTTCACGATAGAAAAGCGATCTTTCAGTCCTAATGTCATGAAATCATCTCCTTTTAATTAATTAAGAACTGAGATAATGATTATAAAAATTTGTAAATTAGCTAAGAAAGAATTTGAATACTAATGCTGCTATATAGGACATAACGGCAATCGTTATACTTAATCGTATGATAAATGAGGTAGGCATATATTGTTTTAATATATATACGTTTTTGATATCTAACATCGGACCTAAGATGAGAAAGCCCATTACGGAGCTAATAGGAAATAAGGTGCTCAAGGATTTACCGATGATGGCATCTGATGTAGAGCAGACTGAAAAGAAGAATGCTAACATCAGCAAAATTGGAATGGCTGTAAATTCTGGCAAGGTTAATCCTGCGTTGAGAAGCCAAGGCTTGCCATACACTTGAACTATAGATAGTACAGTTGCCGCCATGGAAAAATAGAATAAGAGTTGAGAAAACTCTTGTTCCATATGGATTAACAATCTTTTTTTATCGATATGTTTAGTTTTAGTTGTTTCTAAAACGATTTCTTCGTAGCTAAGATTCTGTGGTGTTCTTGCTTTCAAAATAGATGTGGCTGGAGGCCAGAATCGGAACGATAGGGCTACTAACAAGGCAACACCTAATCCTAAAACGATACGCCATACGGAGAGCATGGGATTGTCAGGAAACGCATACCATGTAGAAAGAATGGTGATAGGGTTGATAATCGGGCTAGCGAGCATAAATAAAAGAGCTACTGATAAAGGGATGCCTCGATCTATTAGCGCCTTGAATAAGGGAATGATGGCACAGTCACAAATTGGCAAGGCAAAGCCACTGACCATAGCAGCCCCATAGCTTTTCAAAGAATGATCACCTAACAGTTTTAGTAGCACTCGTTGTGGCACGAAATAGCGAATAATCGTCGAGCCTACCGTGCCTAATAAAAGGAATGGAATGGCCTCGATAATTAGGCCCGTGATTATGGCGAAGCATTGGTGAATGGAATAGGGGATGTCATGGCGAAAAGCTGTGACCAACAGTATATAGGTTGTAATACCAATAACTAATAGATTAGGAATGAGTCCCCATGTGGAATTCCGGCACAGTTGTTCTACTTTTTCTGGTGTAGGAGCTGTTACAATTTTAGCCTCTCCGTTGTAGGTACGTAGTAAAGCGTGATGTGTATTGGATTCTGTGATAATACAATCTGCACTATACAATTGACTCATTACATCATTACCTAAACCAGGGAGTATGGTTGAAACAAATTGATCGGTACAAATATACAATACCTTTTCTACTTGTACTAGGTGGCTTAATATATCGCTATATAGTAAGGCTTCTAGTTGATGAAAGCTTACCATGCCATTCCACTCAATCCATAGCTCTTTTGGCTGTACTTGTTTTAAATAATCCCCGATTTTACAGGCTATCAATTCGTAAGACTTGATATCGCTAGGAACAATGGCACTGAGTTCATCCGCATTGAGTTGTAAGGGCTCTTTGATGAGAGGTTCACTGCCTTCTTCGGCGCTGATTATTGCGGTACCGCCTAGCTTTTTACGGTATTGTAATTGTTCGTTTATGAACGTGCTTTTACCGGATCCAATAAACCCTGTAACGATATAAACTGGTATCATGATTGACACACTTCGTTATGTACCATTGGTACATTAAAATCTGTGCCGATAACGACTAAACTATAGTCATTAGTTTCACTAGGTGAAAGCGAACAGTAATGAGTGCCGTATTGGAGTTCGTGAGGACCTTCCGTGGTTGGTACAATCCCTTTGGCACGAAGCACCGTATCAGGCATGCCTTCTAAAATGGTTTTCCATTGTGCAAGACTAAGGGTGCGCAAATCCTTAAAGGTATGACTCATAAATAAATGTTCATCGTGTAAGCAGTGATCATCATGACAATGATACAGGCGCTTGATGTAATCACGCAAACCAATGGTATCCCATGCTTCTTCATGAATTGGTGTATGTGGCGCGAGGTCGCGAATCATACGTTTTGTAATGCTTGTCTGTTGAATATCTTCTGTATGGCTCAAAAAAATTGCATCACTATGAGTGATTTGATCCTTGAAGAAAAGACCAAAATTTTTGATAAACATTGGTGCTTGCATAGCATCGACAGTCGTTATTGATGCGTGAATGTAAGCAGATTTTGCAATGTCCTCGTCGTTACAAGTATGGATGATTTCACTGAGTTTGCTGACACCTGATGGCTCGATGTAGATCATATCGATTTTGTAATTTTGCAGAATATCCAGTAGTGCTTGTTGGAAATTTCCTTGTAAGCTACAGCAAATACAGCCAGATGTTACTTCACGGACTGTGGCCCCTGTTTTTGCAAGATTAGCAGCATCGAGGCTAGTTTCACCAAAATCGTTTTCTATAATAAGAATTTTATCTTTCGATGTATGTTCTTTTAGTATATGTTGTAAGAATGTTGTTTTTCCAGAACCTAGAAATCCGGATATGATAACTATTGGAATCATATATACCTCCTGCGTAATGTAAACACAGTATACACCTATAGGATAACACAGAAAATACTCTATGGGGTATATGGAGACTAGTGAATGAGTCAGAGTTTAACAGCCTTTTTTGAAATTTATAGATTATATACTATATATGAGTATACTGGCACATGTAGTTGATATTCATAATTATTTATAAATAAAACGATGCATTCCATGTTGTTCATATATGAAAGAATACTCCTGTATGAATAAATATTTATTTATGTAGTTGAAAAATTTTTATGAAAAAAATCCCTCCTACAAGATAATTCAGTTGGAGAGATGGCTGAATTACTTGTAGGAGGGTTGGAGAGTCACTATTACATGGGTCTCGTAACTTGATGTGTTATTTGCTTATAGTATAACAAATTATACATCAAAAATATAGTAATTATTTATTTTATTGTAATTTTGCTAATAATGCTTTGAGGTACACATATACATTTTCAACAGAAGGTAAATGAACGCGTTCTGATGGTGTATGAGGACTTACGATAGTAGGCCCAAAGCTAATCATTTGTGTATTTGGCAATACGCCTTTTAACAAACCACATTCGAGACCTGCGTGAATAGCATTTACATTAGCTGGTGTATCGAACATTTCGTTATGCAAGGAAATCGCTTGTTCTTCCAATTTTGAGCCTTTGTCGTATTCCCATGCTGGATATCCACCTGTACGCTCTGCAGCTACGCCAAGTGCTTTTGCAAGAAGCATCATTTTTTTCGTTAAGAATTCAAGACTATTGCTATTGGAACTACGAATAGAAATGAGTATTTCAATGGTATGTTGATTTTCACGTACGATAGCAATATTATTAGATGTTTCTACAAGGTTTGGGATAGACTTACTTACAGAATGAACCCCATCTTGTGCAAGATAGATATATGTAATAAGTGCTTCTGTTGTGTCTTCTGCATATACTATTTCAGGAGTAGGAACATCTTCAACTACAAATGTAAGGCCTGGATCCTGTACGCTATATTCGTGTTGGTATTGTTTTTCTTGGTATGCGAGCAATGTTTTAATGGCTGCCACATCTTCAGAGCGTACGGATAGTACAGCTACTGCCTTAGACGGGATTGCATTATGTTTTACGCCACCTTCGAAAGACGCTAAGCTAATAGGATATTGTTGTTGAATATCATAGAGTACACGGGTTAGTACTTGGTTTGCATTAGCTCGTTGCTCGTTGATTTCGATGCCGGAGTGCCCCCCTTTAAGACCGGTTACTGTAATGGATAAGCCCGCATCATAGCCTGGTAAATTGTTTTCGCGTAACAATGGAATTTTTACATGTACGTGGCAACCGCCAGCACAACTAACGGTGAAGTCATGTTCTACCTCTGTATCCAGGTTGAGTAAGTAGTCACCAGTTACTTGACCTTCTTTAATGGCAAAGGCACCATCCATACCAGTTTCTTCGTTGGTAGTGAATAATAATTGCATTGGTCCATGTTGTTGGCTTTCATCTTCAAGGAGAGCAAGCATCATAGCAGCACCCATGCCATTATCGGCACCTAATGTTGTATGGTCTGCGTGCATCCATTCGCCTTCGATGATATTAGCGATTGGATCTTTAGAGAAGTCGTGGTTAGAGTCATGGTCTTTAACACAAACCATATCAATATGACCTTGTAAAATGATGGATGGACGGTTTTCATAACCTGGAGATGCAGCTTTTTTGATAACTACATTAAAGATTTCGTCTTGATGAACTTCAAGACCTAAATTTTTAGCAAAGTTCACGATGTAATCGCTGATGCCTTTTTCATTGCCGGACTCACGAGGAATTTGGCTCATTTCTTTAAAAATTTCTAATACGCGTTTTGCTTGAACGATTGTTTCCATAATGGTACCTTTCATTCTCATGTAAAATAGACATGTATGTATTATTGAAAGCTTTTAAAACAATATAAAATAAAATATTATAGCGTAATGGTCGCTTGTTTTACAGTCTAGACTAGGTCCTTTCATACATACGAACTATATAAATTATTATTGTATATATATAGTTATATCACAATAAAGATTATTAGGATAGCTTATGCTAGGTGCTAGCTATATAGGAATAATATTGTATAATGAGGGTATACGAATAACGAATAACAATTAACTAAATTTCTATAGATCTTAGAAGGTTGGTGAACCAATGCAACATGAAAGCCGCAATATTAGCATGCTTATGGATTTTTATGAGATGACTATGGCACATGGCTACTTTACAAAATTAAAAAATGTGGATCGCGTCGCATTTGATGTTTTCTTTAGACGTAATCCAGACAAGGGCGGTTTTGCTATTTTTGGTGGTCTCGAACAAATCGTTGAGTACATTTTAAATTTACACTTTGATGAAAGTGATATCTCTTATTTACGGAGTCAGGGTATTTTTAGTGAAGAATTTTTAGCATATCTAAAAGATTTCTCTTTCACCGGTGATGTATATGCCTTCCCAGAAGGTTCTATCATCTATCCTAATGAACCTGTAATTACAATTGTGGCGCCTCTCATAGATGCACAAATCGTAGAAACTGCAGTGCTTACTATGATGAACCATCAATCTCTTATCGCCACAAAAGCTAATCGCATTGTTCGCGCTGCGGATGGGCGTATTGTGGCTGATTTTGGTGCTCGTCGTGCACATAATGTAGACGCTGCTGTATATGGTGCAAGAGCCGCTTATATTGGCGGTGTTCAGTCCACTGCAACCGTTTTGGCAGGTCAACAATTTGGCATTCCTGTCAGTGGGACTATGGCGCATAGTTGGGTCATGTACTATGGCTCTGAATACGATGCTTTCAAAGCCTATGCCGAAGTGTATCCAAATAATGCAGTATTCCTTGTTGATACCTATGATGTGTTAAACTCTGGCGTGCCCAATGCTATTAAGGTAGCAAAGGATGTATTGGAGCCAATGGGGAAACGCTTAAAAGGAATTCGCCTAGATTCTGGTGACCTTGCGTATTTGGCTAAAAAAGCGCGGCGCATGCTAGATGATGCAGGTTTAGAAGATTGTAAAATCATGGCATCTAATAGTCTAGATGAGTATACAATCACATCTTTGCTCATACAAGGTGGCCCTATTGATATTTTTGGTGTAGGGGAACGCCTCATTACCTCTAAGAGTGACCCCGTATTTGGTGCGGTATATAAAATTGCTAGCATCGAGAAAGATGGTATGTGGGAACCTCGTATCAAGATTTCTGAAAGTGTAGAAAAAATTACTAATCCAGGTCTTAAAAAGGTATATCGTGTTTATAATGATAAAGGTCGTGCGATTGCAGATCTATTAACATTGTTGAGAGAGGTGCCTGATACAGAGGAACCATATCGTTATATCGATCCTGAGCAACCTTGGCGTGAATTATATTTTGAAAATTGTACTTTTAAAGAGATGAAGCAGCTTATTATCAAGGATGGTAAATTAGTTGTGAACTTACCAACCCTAGAGGAAATTCGAGCATATGTGCAAGATCAATTAGCTAATGAAATTTGGCCTGAAGAGCAACGCTTTGAAAATCCACATCGTCACTACCTTGATATGAGTCCTAGCTACTATCAATTGAAGATGGATTTATTGAACCGTATTTATCGGAAAAAGTAGGAGGGCCTATGTTAGAAAATCCACAAGCTACAAAGGATGCCCTCATTCAATGGATTCGAGATTATTTTGGTAAAAATGGTCCTAACTGTAGTGCTGTAGTTGGTATTTCAGGTGGTAAGGACTCGACTATCGTGGCAGCTCTTTGCAAAGAAGCTCTCGGTGCAGATCGCGTAGTTGGTGTTCTTATGCCAAATGGAGTGCAATCGGATATTGATGATGCTCAGACAGTGGTAAATCATTTAGGAATTCCGCACATGACGGTCAATATTGGTGCTGCCTATGAGGCGCTAACTCATGCTATCGTTCAGGCTAAGGGGTATGATGTTGTAACGGGGAGAACCGATTTATCTAAAGATGCTGCCATTAATACCCCGCCTCGTCTCCGGATGGCAACTCTCTATGCAGTAGGACAAAATTTACCAAATGGTGCTCGTGTAGCAAATACTTGTAATGGATCTGAAGACTACGTAGGATACTCTACAAAATACGGAGATAGTGCAGGTGATTTTAGCCCTCTCGCACAACTCGTAGTAGAAGAAGTTCGTCAAATAGGAAAACTTCTTGATATTCCATTGCACCTAGTTGATAAGGTGCCAAGTGATGGTCTCAGCGGTCAGTCCGATGAGGATAAATTAGGATTTACCTATGCTGTATTGGATCATTATATTAGAACTGGGGAAATTGAAGATCAAGCAACAAAAGAGCGAATCGACTATCTGAATCGAATTAATAAACATAAATTAGAGTTGATGCCGTCATTTGACCCAAACCTTTAATTGATAGGGTGAAAATCTTGATTTATAGTGGAGGTAATATGGAGACAAAAATCGCTTTGATTGGTACTGGAGGAACTATTGCAGGAAAAGGTACTTCAAATACTGATTTAACGGGCTATACGGCAGGGGTATTAGGCCTTGACGAAATCTTAGCCTCTGTACCTGGCACAAAACCGTATGGTCCTTATACTTATACTCAGTTTAGTAATATTGAAAGCTCCGATATTACCTTAAATCACTGGTTAGAACTTTCTAAGTTGGTGCAAAAATTGGTTAACCGAGATGATATCGGTGGTGTTGTCATTACTCATGGCACAGATAGCATGGAGGAGACAGCATATTTTCTGAATCTGACGGTTCATACAGACAAGCCAATTGTTATTACTGGATCTATGAGACCTGCAGGTGCTATTAGTGCAGACGGGCCAATTAATTTATTGCAAGCAATCCAAGTAGCGAGAACGCCATCGTCTGTAGGTAAAGGTGTGGTAGTCGTATTAAATGGCTACATTGATGGGGCAAGGGATGTATCTAAATGCAATACTACTAATGTAGCGACCTTTGATAGCCCATTAGTGGGGCATCTTGGTATTGTACAAGATGGTGTTGCCCACTATTATAAAACGTCGACTCGCCGCCATACGCAAGACTCCGTATTTGATGTGAGTAAATTAGCTGAGTTGCCTCGTGTAGTTATAATGACTTGCTACGGTGGTATGGATGATATGGTGCCTATGAGTGTAGTGGCTACAAATCCCGACGGTTTGATCTTAACAGGGCTTGGTCATGGTACAATCCCACAAAATGTACGTCAAATCACACAGAATACAAAGTTTCCAACGGTACGTGCTTCTCGTACCGGTAGTGGCATGGTATCTGCAGTGCCACAAGATGCACTGGCAAACTATCTCGTATGTGATACTTTAAGTCCACAAAAAGCTCGTATTCTATTGATGCTAGGGCTTACAAAAACTAAAAATCTTAAAAAGTTACAACAATTTTTCCATGAATATTAAAGGCGCATAATATTAAAGGAAGATAATGATTTTTTAAATCTAAAAAATAATTTAATAAAAGATGAGAAAATATCTCAAAAATTAATTTGATATTCATTTTCAAAAATTATACTATGTTTAACAGTTTTATATGCAATAAACCGCACATTCCGATCGCCTAGGATGTGCGGTTTTCCATTTGTATTATATTTTTCGTATATGATTGGGAGTTGAATGATAATTTTTGGGGTATCATTCTAGATGTTTTTGGATATCACATGATAGGTCTATTCAGCGCCGATAGCATTTTCTAGTGCTCTTTGTACGCCTACATAGACAGCCTTGGCTAAGGTGTCTCCAAATAATGAGAAGGAACCAGCATCTGTTAAGATATCTCCATTTGTATCGATGGTGAGAATGATACCATCTGTAGAGGTACCTGTGGCAGATGTTTTGCGTTCTTTCGTAATTGCGTCAGGAATGTCTTCATTAATAAACGGATGGAGTCGTACGCTTTCAACATTCCAATCTTGTAGGGCTGCGGTTTTTGCCTCGGTAATAGTCATAATAGCTTTTACCATAGTGCTATCTGTTAAAGCTTTATTTGTAAATACGAGGATATTAATTGTGCCTGGCACTATGAAGTCTCCATCACGCTCTTCGTAACAATAGCCTGTACCTGCGCGATGTGCCGTTTTTTCATAGCCTGCAGTCACGATAGTTTCCACAATAGTATCATGTTCTTCAACTTTGGCATAGGCGTGTAGATGCATTGTGGCAGACGTGAGAAGTGCTGTACTAAAATGAACAGGAGTATCAATATGTTCAAATTCTTGAGCCAAATAATCGGCTACAGAGCCACCGGGTAAATCTTTTTCTGTTTCGATTTGATATGTTAGCTGTTGGTTGCGTACCGCTAGCGTATGGTGATAGCCACCATTTAATTGTCCGCTCGAAAGAGAATAGTGGATATCGTCAAAGTGTACCGTAACGGAGTGTAACTCTCTAGTTACATAGCCTCCAGTAGCAAGCTCTTGGGGTGCTTCGTATAGATTTTTGAACATGTAAGTCTCCCTAGTTTTATGATTGTTATATATGGAATATAACGATATAATATCTTTATTATCGTATTGCAAATGCATATGTAAAATTATAGCATATATATTTACCGTTATTATATTGCTATTATGTTGTGATAGATATTTGTTATTGTATCGATTTATATTATGGATGGTTACTATGGCTAATTTCTTAAGTGCTGTTTCTGAATTTCTTTTTAAAGACGCTAATATATTAATTCAAATAAGGGACTGGTTTTTTGCACAAGCTGGAAATATCTTATTAGCATTAATTTTATTTTGGATTGGGCGATATGCTATTAAATGGGTAAAAGCTTTTGCAGTGCGTATTATGACAAAAGCTTCCTATGACTCAGCAGCAATGAGCTTTATCACTCAAATTATTAATTATGCCTTGCTAGTAGGGTTAGTATTGATTTGCTTAAACCAAATCGGTATTCCTACAACATCCTTTATAGCTGCTTTTGGTGCGTTTGGTTTAGGTATTGGTCTCGCCTTACAGAATAACCTTTCTAACTTAGCATCTGGTTTATTGATTCTTATCTTCAAACCTTTTAGAGCGGGTCACGTTATTCAGGTAGGTGATGTAGTCGGCAGTGTTAAATCAATTCAATTTATGTATACAGTTATTACTACAAAAGATCAAAAGAATGTATACATACCTAATTCTCTTCTTACATCCCAAGCTGTAACTAACATTGTTTATACTTCAGAACGCGTTATCCCATTTACGTTTGACATTGGTTATAATAATGATCATCATGAAGCAATAAAAATCTTAAAAAATATTTTTGCAGCAGATAAACGTGTCCTTAATCCGAAGAATATGGAAATAGGTATCTCTGAATTTGGAGACAATTCTGTACGAATCGCCGCTTATGCTCGTGTTAAGTCGAAGGATTTCCTCGCTGTTCAATACGGCATTATGTCTGATGTAAAAGATGCTTTTGATAAATATGGCATCGACATTCCATATCCTCAGCGTGTAGTATATATTCAAAATGATCCTCAACATGTAGTATATATTCAAAATGTAGATACATCGACAGGTGAAATTAAAGGGACAAAGAAAAAAGCAACTACTACAAATGTAGAAATAGATAATAGTCTTGAAAGTTAGGATACTGGAAGGTAGAACGAGAGTGATGACACTTTTAACGACGAATATTCATATATTTTATAAGAAATTGGTATTGGCCATAACTTTTATAGGAATCGTATTTATAGGTGCTGGTGTTGCTCAAGCTGCATATATTACACCTCCTTCTACTGTTGGTGAGGCCGTAGTCCTTATTGATGCAGATACAAAAGAAATTTTATTTGCAAAGAATCCAGATAAGTGGATGCATCCAGCTAGTACTACGAAAATGGTTACCTTGTTAACTGCTTTAGAACTAAAGGGAACACAGCTTGATGAATTAGCTACGATAAGTAGCTATGCAACGAGCATGGAAGAATCAAACCTAGGGGTTCGCGTAGGCGATCAGATTACATTGGAAGGTGTTCTTGAAGGTATGATGGTTGCTAGTGGCAATGATGCGGCCGTTGTAGTAGCCGAAAATGTAAGCGGTTCTGTAGATAAATTTGCTAAGGATATGACTCGTATTGCTGCAAAAGCGGGTGCAAAGAATAGTGTGTTCTTGAACCCTCATGGATTAACACAAAAGGGTCACCATTCTACGGCTCGTGATTTAGCGATGATTGCAGCGTACGGCATGAAATACCAAATGTTCCGTGACAAGGTTGCTAATGATTATTACAAGGTGCCGTATCAAAACCGTGCACCAGAAACAATTCGTACTACAAACCATTTTATTCGCAATAAATATCCAGGTGCGAATGGCTTGAAAACAGGTTTTACAAACGCAGCAGGAGAATGTTTGATTGCGTCTGCCACACGGAAGGGCCATACTATGATTATAGTTATGCTTAATGATGATAATCGTTGGGAAGAAGCTGTACAATTCCTTGATTATGGATTTAAACTCCGTGGGGTAATTTAAGGACCTATTGTGTAATGGGGGACATATGAGTTCATTTTTTGCATTTTTAAAACGCATGCGCTTTATCAATCGATGGAGCCTCATGCGAAATACGGAAATAGAAAATATTCAAGAACATAGCCTTGAAGTGGCTATGGTAGCGCACAACTTAGGGGCCATAAAAAATGAATACTTCGGTGGGAATGTAGATATCAATAAGGTAGCTGTCATAGCTATGTATCATGAGGTGAGCGAAATCTTTACAGGAGATATGCCGACACCAATCAAGTATTTTGATCCAAAGTTGCGGGAACTGTATGGTGAGGTTGAAACTTTGGCGCAAGAAAAAATGCTATCAACCTTGCCAGACCGGTTACAATCTGTTTATAAGCCTATACTTGTTGATGCAGAAACTAGTCCGGAATGGCCTCTCGTTAAGGCTGCCGATACAATTTCAGCCTATATGAAATGCGTCAAAGAGCTCAAGGCAGGGAATGATGAGTTTAAAGAGGCACATGACTCTATCTTAGCTAAGTTGAAAACTCTAAATATGCCTGAGGTAGATATGTTTCTTGAAATATATATCCCTGCTCTTGGTAAGAGTTTGGATGAGTTGAACTATTACGAAATTAAATAATTACTAAAAGAGACGACCAGAGGTCGTCTTTTTTAGTTTTATGTAATTATAGATTCTTCTACTTATGTGCCTATTAGTAACAGTTTGCTTATGTGAGTATTAATGATAATCTGCTTGTGTGATCATTAGCAGCATATCGTGTAATAATTATAGTTTATTTTTTCTATCTATAATCTCTTGATTTCTCATTAGTATTTTTTTACCTCGCCACGAGAAGGCTCGATGGCCATATTTTGCTTTGAATTCTTTGTTTGTTAGTGCTTCTAGTTCGTCTATATTGACATACGGCTCAATCTGTTGAAATTCAGGGATAGGCGTAGTTGGAATATCTTTATTGTGAGGACACACCTCTTGGCATACATCACAACCAAATATGAGTGGAGTTTTAGCGAGGATATTTTCCTCTTCATCAGTGAGCTCTCCTTTTTTCTGCGTCAAGAAGCTTTTACAAGTGTCGTATTTAAAATCGTCATGGCCTAAACATTGACCTAAGCACGCTGTAATACAACGATTGCATCCCATGCAGGACTGCTCAAGAGGGGTATTTGGTTTGAGTTCTAGTGTTGTTAAAATCGTACCAATAACGACATAAGAACCCCACTTAGGGCTGATAAAACAGTTGTTCTTTCCATAAAAGCCGAGACCTGCCAAGTAGGCCATGTACCGATCTGCTAAAGGAGAGGTGTCGCAATGAATGGAGAACTGAGCCGAGTCATCAATTATTTGTAATCTTTCAATAAGACGTTCTAAATATTCATTAATGACCAGGTGATAATCTGTTGACCATGTATAGCGCGATTGATTGGCATGGCCTTTGTATTGTACATGGTACGGGAATAGACAAACGATGGCACTTTTCGGCATAAATTGGTTCGTTCCTAGTAGTCTTGCCTCTACATCTGCCGTAGTAAAGGGGCATGGGTTGCTTTCAAATAAAATAGTTTTGGCCTGTTCAGGTAGTGGCCATGAGGTAATTCCAAATTCATAAATATGTAATTCTTTGCAAATTTCCTGTAAATTTATATCTTTCATCGTAGATTTAGTGGTAAATAATTGGTAAAATAAAAGTATAAGAAATGCACGAGATTCTATAGTTTTTTGTTAAGTTTGTAGTTTGGTGATAACTGTATTTTTATAGTTAGCACCGTAATTCTGTTAGTATTAGTATACCATTGAGAGGACAGATTATGTTAGCATTTATGAAAGTATTACAACCGAAGACGGTGGAAGAGGCTTATGAATTAGCCACAAAGAACAAAACTGCTCCTATGCTAGCGGGAGGCTGTTGGCTGCGTCTAGGACGACGTACTTGGCCATCAGTGATTGATATGGCGAGTCTTGATTTGCGTTATGTTCGTGAAGAAGATAAGGAGTTTGTAATTGGCGCTATGGCGACACAAGGAGATGTGGAACGTTTTGAGCCTTTACAACAATTCTGCGGCGGTGCCGTAGTTAAAGGTGTTAAGGAGATTCTTGGCGTTCAATTTAGAAATATTGCTACCATGGGCGGTTCTGTAGCAAGTAAATTTGGCTTCTCTGATATCATCCCTGCGCTATTGGCAGTGCATGCAGACATCGTTACCTTCAAAGGCGGTCGTATGTCCATGCAAGATTATATGACATATAGAGAACGTGATATTCTCGTGGAGATTCGCATCCCTAAAGTAGATGTGCCTGTATCTGTTGAAGCCCTTCGCATCTCTCGTGGTGATTTCCCGTTATTGACAGGTGCTCTTCGCCATGATGAAAAAGGGGTTGAATTGTATATCGGTACAAGACCTGGTGTACCTCAATTAGCTGTTAAAGCAAGTGCTTTGCTTTCAGAAAAAGGATTATCTGCCGCAAAAGAGGCAGGTCAATTGGCATCTGAAGAACTAGTGTATCAATCTAACTCTCATGCGTCCAAAGAATATCGCATGGAAATGGTAAAAGCAATGGTTCAACGCTTAGCTAAGGAGGTGGCACAATAATGGAACTCGTACTTAATATTAATAACAAAAATGTAACTGTTAATGTGCCAACTGATGAGATGTTGCTAGACACATTGCGTAATCTTGGCTATTACAGTGTCCGCTGTGGCTGTGATACTACAAACTGTGGCCTTTGCACTGTATGGGTGGATGACGAAATTATTTTGTCCTGTGCATACCCTACATTTCGTGCGCCAGGACATAAAATTACTACATTAGAAGGCTTACAAGAGGAAGCTGAATTATTAGTGGCTTGTATCGCAAGTGAAGGCGCAGATCAGTGTGGCTTTTGTACAACTGGCATGATGATGAGTGCTATTAATTTGAAACGCAAAAATCCAAAGGCTAGCGATGATGAGATTCGCGAATACCTCATAGGTAACTTATGTCGCTGTACTGGTTATGAATCACAACTTCGAGGAGTTCGTAAATTCTTAGAAGGAGGCCTATAATGATGAACAAGCATATTGGTAAATCTTATGACAAAGTTGACTCAAAAGGTATTTTGTCTGGTAAGCCGTCTTATACTGGCGATTTTGTTCCCAAAGATGCGCTCGTTATTAAGGCTCTTCGTAGCCCTCATGCTCAGGCGCGCATCAAATCTATTGATACATCTAAAGCCAAATTGATTCCTGGCGTAGAAGCTATTTTTACTTATGAAGATGTGCCTAATACGCGATTCACATTAGCAGGTCAAACATATCCAGAGCCATCCGCTTATGATGCACTCATCTTGGACCCTGTAGTTCGCTATGTTGGAGACGAAGTAGCTCTTATCGTAGCAAAAGATGAGGCTACAGCGCTTAAAGCAATGCCGCTTATCAAGATTGAATACGAAGTACAGAAACCTGTACTTGATATGCACACTGCTATCGACCATGAAACTATAGTACATCCTGAAGATGATATTCACAATAATATCCCTGTAGGACAAGATTACAAACGCAATATTTGCGTATCCTATCACAAACGGGTAGGAGATGTGGAAGCAGAACTTGCTAAATGTGATTACGTGGCAGAAGGCACATACTTTGACCAGGCCACACGCCAAACAGCGATGGAACCATTCCAAAGCTTTGGATATATAGATGCGCTAGGTCGTGTAGTTATCGTATCCTCGACGCAAATCGTATTCCATGTACGCCGTCACATCGCTCGTGCACTCGGTATTCCGGCCACAAAAGTCCGTGTTATTAAGCCTCGTATCGGCGGCGGTTTCGGCTCTAAACAAACGGCTTGTACAGAAATTATGACGGCCTTTGTAGCGTGGACATTGAAAAAACCTTGTTATCTCTTATACGATCGTACAGAAGCACAAACGTGCTCTACTACACGTCATGCTCGTGAATGGAAAATCCGCGTAGGTGCTACAAAAGATGGCATTATTAAAGTTATTGATATGGACTCCATCACAGCCGCTGGTGCACATGCAACTCATTGCTTCACTACTACAACGGCTGGCGAACATAAATCTGTACCTTTGTACAACAAAGCGACTGCTGTTCATTATGGTACAGAAGGTGTGTATACTAATCAAACTCCGGGTGGTGCTTTCCGTGGATATGGTGCAACAGAAGCATTGTGGCCATTAGAATGTGCAGTAAACCAGTTAGCTGATAAGATGGGGATTGATCCAGCTGAATTACGTCAGAAGAACTTAATAGCGGAAGGTGAACAAAGCTTAGTATATGCTCCAGATGAATATCTTGATTCTGGTCTTTTCCAAGATACTGTAAATCGCGTAAAAGAAATGGCTCGTTGGGATGAACGCCCTCATTCTTGGGATATCGATGAGCGCTACCGCGGTGGACTTGGCATGGCTTTAGCATTACAAGGCTCTGGTGTCGCAAATATCGATGTGGCATCTGTTGAAATTCGCCTTGGTGACGATGGTAATTATACATTGTATACTGGGTCTTCTGATATGGGCATGGGGTCTAATACCGTATTGACTCAAATGGCCTGTGAAGTAATCGGCTGTCCTATGGAATATATGACTGTTATTGAATCAGATACAGATATCGTACCATTCGATCCAGGGTCTTACGCATCTAGTACAACCTATGTAACAGGTACTGCTGCTAAGATGGCGGCAGAAGAATTGCGCACTAAGATTATTGCTAAATTCGCTCAATTCTTTGAAACTGACGTTGAAAACGTTGACTTTGACGGCGTTGTAGCTACCACAAAAGATGGTGCTAAAACAATGGATATCCATCAATTGGCACCAAAATTATTAGTTGGTGTTAATGCGGAGCAATTGTCTGGTTTTGCTACATGGGGGAGTCATACATCCCCACCTCCATTTATGGCATCTATTGCTGAGGTGAAGGTAGATAAACAAACAGGTAAGGTTATTCCTCTTCATTTCTATTCTTGCGTTGATTGTGGTACTGTTATCAATCCTAAATTGGCTCGCGTTCAAGTTGAGGGTGGTGTAGTACAAGCTATCGGCATGGCTTTATATGAAGATGTACGCTATTCCAACAATGGTCGTTTGGAAACAAACAATCTTATGACTTATAAAATCCCAACCCGTCAGGATATTGGTGAATTACATACAGACTTTGTAGAATCTTACGAGCCTACAGGTGGCTTCGGAGCTAAATCTATTGGTGAGGTTGTCATCAATACGGGGTGCCCTGCTATCCAACATGCCATTAAAAATGCAGTTGGTGCGGATATTCGTACATTACCTATGACACCTGAGAAGGTATTTATGGCTATGGACGAGAAATATAAAGTATAGAGATTTCTAGTTCTTTTTACTTTCTAAGGAGGCCTGGTTCTATGACATCACAAACATCCTATTGGAATCGATTGATTCAGCCGGGAATCGTTGCCCTTGTTGGGGCAGGCGGTAAAACGACTGTGCTTTCAAAACTAGTAGAATATGGACGGCTGAAAGGTCAGCCCATCGTAGTTACGACTACGACTCGACTTTATGAGTCTCAGGTGGCTCATTATGAACCGATTTATACTCGTAATATTAATGAAGCTGATGAGTATTGTACTGACCGACTTTTACGTGGCTATTGTGGTGCGTGGTTCGCTGGAATTACAGGAACAAAAGTAGACTCTTTAGATTGTGATCTCATCGATGGTTTATCCAAGTTACATCCCAATTGGCAAATTGTTGTAGAAGCAGATGGGGCGAAGGAAAAATGGCTCAAGGCACCTAAGATGACCGAACCTGTCATTCCATCTCTTACAAAGACTACGATTGGCCTCGTGAATCTACAAATGCTAGGGGCCCCATTAGATGATGAGCACGTACATAATATCGAGCTGGTTCAAGATATTGTAAAACGCGATATGGGGGCTATTGTAACTCCTCGTATGTTGGCTGATCTTGTTTTGCATAGGCAAGGTTTATTCCAATACAGTAAAGGTAAGAAAATATTATTCTGTACTGGTTATGAAACAGTGCAACATCGCATTATCGATGATTTTATTGATCATATTGTTGATAGTGATATTACGGCTATCATTTTGGCTGATGGATATAAAGCAAGTTGTGAAATCCGTCGCATTATTCAATGTCGGTAGGTACTCATGACTATTATGAAAGCAAATTGTAACACCGCTTTTAGTCCCATGAGAGACCCCATAGACCGTCATCCTTTGCATATTGGCATTGTACTCCTTGTGGGAGGACAATCCAAGCGTATGGGATGTAATAAGCAACTCTTGCCCTGGCGTGGTAAGACTGTTCTAGATGCGGTCTGTGGGGCTCTTCAAGGTGGATGGGGTGGACAGGTAGCTTCTACTGTATCGTGTATGCTACCTTTTGTGGCGGTTACTGGTGATGATCATGAGAAATTAGAACCAATTGTCACAAACTATGGTTTTGAAGCCATTCGAAATGACCATCCTGAACTAGGGCAAGGAGTATCCATAGCGATGGGAGTACGTCATTTGATGAATACGTCACCCATACCGCTAGACGGTATTCTCTGTTCAGTAGGAGATCAACCACTTCTGACGAGTGCTGTTGTACACGAGGTCATTCGTGCATTTAATGAAAACTTTCATCCGGAAACTATCGTCGTTCCACATTATGGGGCAAATTATCACTCGGGAAATCCCGTTCTCTTTGGTTCTCATTGGTTTGATTATTTACAACAGATTCAAGGGGATCAAGGGGGTAAGACCATTATTCATGGTGATGGTAAAGCCCATGTCGTGAAATTATGGATTAGTGATGATATTGGCGACGATATCGATACACCCGATGATTTTGAGCGTTTGAAACATCGTGAAAGTGAGGCATTATGAAACCATTGGTACTTATGCGTGGAGGCGGAGACATTGCTTCCGGCGCTGTATATAGATTGAGACGGGCGGGCTATCCCGTTGTAATTAGTGAAATAGCGATTCCTACCATGATTCGCCGCGAAGTATGTTACGGTAATGCGGTTCATCGTGGAGAAATGATTTTGGAACGTTTTGTTGCTCGTCATGTGTCTCTTAGTGAAGTGAAGGATACATTGGCACAGGAAATCATCCCCGTTGTCACTAGCTCATATGAGGAATTATTGGACACTTTAAAACCAGAGATTGTAGTCGATGCTATTTTGAGTAAAAAGAATCTTGGTACAAAACGGGATGATGCAGATCTCGTTATCGGTGTGGGCCCTGGATTTATTGCTGGAGAAGATGTAGATGTAGTCATTGAAACGATGCGTGGTCATTCATTAGGTCGCTGTATCTATGATGGACCAGCTCAACCTAATACGGGTATCCCTGGAAATGTAGGTGGCTACACTCATGAGCGTGTTATTCATTCTCCAAAGGCTGGACTATTTACAGCAAAACGTCATATTGGAGATTCTGTACAAGCTAATGAAGTAATTGGTTATGTTGATGAAGAACCAGTAAGAGCGAAAATTACAGGTATTCTACGAGGCATTTTAAAAAGTGGGCTCATCGTATCAGATCATTTTAAGTTGGCTGATGTGGATGCTCGTTGTGAAGAGTCTCATTGCTATAGTATTTCAGATAAATCCCTTGCTGTCGGTGGAGGTGTATTAGAGGCTGTTACCGCTTGGGATTATGAAAGGAATCTAGATGGAAACAATTTATGATGTGATGAAAGATCGTCTACAGGTTGCTGAAACTACTGTGATGGTTACTGTTCTATCCGGTCCTCGTCAAGGGGATAAGACTATTTATGCTGAAGATGGAAGGGTTCTATACGGAACTCCTATTGAAGGGTTTACTGTAGATAAAGCAAAGCTAAATTCTCTATGCATGGTAGGCGAAATGGAGTGTTTCGTACAACCTGTAGAAAATGATCCGTCAGTTCTCGTATTAGGCGCAGGTCATGTTAGCCGAGCGATTACAGATTTGCTGTTGTTTATTGGATGTCGTGTTACAGTCGTAGATGATCGTCCAGAATATGTAGTTCCTGAATTCTTTGATGAACGTGTCATACGTAAATGCTTACCTTTAGAAAACTTCAAGAACGATTTACCTCTTGATGAATATACTGGTTTTATCATTGTGACACGTGCTCATGAGTACGATAATATATGCTTAGAACAATTACGAGGGTACTTGCCTACCTATATGGGCGTTATGGGCAGCCAAAAACGCATCCATCACGCTTTTGAAGTGTTGCGTGAGCAGGGATGGACTCAAGATGAGTTAGATATGGTATATGCGCCTATTGGTCTAGATTTAGGAGCTCAAACGCCTGAGGAAATTGCATTATCTATCGTTAGTGAATATTTGGCAGTGGTGCGTGGTAAAAAAGGCGGCTCATTGCGGAAAGGTAGAGTGATCCATGAATCGTGAGTTTATTGAATACCTTAGTGAACGTAAAAACGAAACCTTAGCAGTAGCCACTATTTTATATACCTGTGGATCCACACCTCGTAAAGCTGGTACATCTATGGTTGTATTTCCTGATGGATCTATTTTTGGTACTATCGGCGGCGGCCGTGCGGAAAATGAAATCCGCCTAAGTGCGGTGGACTCTTTGAATAAAAAAGAAGCTCACCGTCGTATCGATGTTCATCTCGATGATGACGTAGCTGTTAAAGAAGGCATGGTTTGTGGGGGCCAAATGGATGTTTGGATTGAAACACAAAACATCTAATAAAAATCTCATTCAGCGTTTGTTTATAAATTTACAGTACTCTCAAAATGAGTTAAAATATAAGGTACAGTCAAAGAATTGATTGTACCTTATTATTTTGTATAAGGAGCTATTTTTATGCATATTGACGCACTTATACATACCTTTAGGCTTCTTGATATCGTTGATATCATAATCGTTGCTATTGGTATTTACTATTTATATAAATTGCTTAAAGATACACGGGCCGTTTCTCTTTTAAAAGGTCTCGTTATGTTGGCAATTTTAAATTTATTGAGTCATCTGTTAAATCTATACGTTATCAACTGGATTTTGCAACAAAGTATGACCGTTCTTCTTTTTGCGTTACCCGTTGTATTCCAACCTGAATTGCGTCGTGCTCTAGAACAATTGGGGCGTGGCCGAATTTTCAGCAAGGCACAAAATGTAAACGAAGAAGAAATGGATATGGCCATTAATGAAGTGATGGCTGCGGCTCGCGTTATGTCTCGCGAACATACGGGGGCACTTATCGTTTTTGAACGTGAAGTAGGTCTCAATGACTTTGTAGATACTGGTATTCTTATCGATGCTGTATTGAGTCGCGAGTTGATTAAAAATATCTTTGTTCCTAGTACACCGCTTCATGATGGGGCCTTGATTATTCGTGATGGGCGAATCCGTGCAGCGGGCTGCTTGTTGCCGTTGACTGAGGACCGCACATTGAGTACTGAACTAGGTACACGTCACCGTGCAGCTATTGGCTTATCTGAGCAAACAGACGCTGTCGTAGTCGTTGTCAGTGAGGAAACAGGGACCATCTCTTATACATATGGGGGTCATATTTATCGCCATTTACCAGAGGATCAAATTAAAGAGGCATTGCGCACCTTTATGGAACGCCCTCGTCAAACCATTACTAGTATGTGGAAATGGAGGGCAAATAAATGATGATTCATTTGAAACGCAATTGGCCTGCTAAATTATTATCCTTGCTAGCGGCTATCGTCATGTGGTTCTTTATTATGCGCGATCAGAACCCTGTGATGGAAGTAACCTATACAATACCTGTTCAGGTTCAAAATCTCAATTCTGGCTATATCATAGAAGATGCACCAGATGTGGTCCGTGTTGTTCTGGCTGGTCCACGTGATACCATTATGTCTATGAAATCAGATAATTTACGGGCTTATATTGATGCATCTGGTGTAAAACCAGGTCAAAATAATGTAACTATTAATTTTACGCCTCCGGCAGGGATGAATCTTGTGGAGGTTAAACCAGATAACATCATCATCAATGTTGATGAATATGCAGAGAAAACGATTCCTGTTGAAATAGTTCCAATCGGCAAGTTCTCTGATGATATTGCTTTGAAATCGGTAACGATTGTGCCGAAAGAGGTAACTGTTTCTGGTCGTAAGCAACAAGTTAATGCAGTGAGCAAGGTTGTGATGAAAGTCAATGTGGCTGGTCAAACGAAGAACTTTAGCGCTGTTAGTACTTTAGAAGCTTGGGATACGGCAGGTAATGTACTGGATGTACATATTAATCCAAACCAAGGCCAAGCACAATACGAACTCAACTTATTACGTAAAGAAAAGGCGGTTCCTATTACTGTTCCGACTGTTGGTACAGTAGCAGAAGGTTATGAAGTTAAATCCACGTCTGCTACACCAACGCAATTAACAGTTACAGGTCGTGAAGAAATGATTAATTCCGTTACAGAAATACAAACGGAACCTATCGATGTATCGGGTGCTACTGAAACTGTACAGGGTAACTATAATTTAGTATTACCGAATGGGGTTAATAGCAATACCACAACGGTACGGGTGAAAGTAGAAATACAAAAGAAAGTACTTAATGGATGATAAGTTTTTTGTGAGGCTTTGAAATCTTGCAACAAAGACCCTAATAGAGTGAATATTTCTCTATTAGGGCCTTTTTATGATTTATATATTAGCTTTTATAGGAGTGTTGTATAATAAAGATGTATGACTATTTTTTTACTGGTCAAGTGGTAAAGAATTTTGGTCAAAGATTAAAGAAGTAGGCTCACCTAAAAGGGAGGCTTTAATAGGAAAGATATGATTAGAATAATAAATCTCCGCGTGGCTGTTACGGTTAAGTCGGATATCAAAAGTATTGTAGAAAAGAAATATCCCCCGTTGCGTGGCGCTATCGAAACGATTCATGTTGTTCGACGAGCCGTAGATGCCCGTAAGAAGCCAAACATTGTTTTTGTATATACCCTATTCATTGAGGTTCATAATGAAGCTCAAGTCATGAGAAAGCTTGGTAAAGAAAAGGATGTATCTGTATTTGCTGCAGAAGATCCAGAACCTATCGTTTTGGGGGCTGTACCATTAGCACATCGTCCTGTTGTTATGGGCTTTGGCCCTGCGGGGATGCTGGCAGCCTTTTACTTAGCTCGTGAAGGCTATCGCCCAATCGTGCTTGAACGCGGTCAAGATGTAGATACACGTAGTCATGATGTAGAGACATTTTGGAAAAAGGGTATATTTAAGCCTGAGTCCAACGTACAATTTGGGGAAGGCGGCGCAGGAACTTTTTCCGATGGTAAGTTGACAACTCGCATTACCCATCCGCGTTTACATGAAATATCTAAATACTTTGTAGAGTTTGGCGCGCCTGAAGAAATCTTATATAAACATAAACCTCATGTAGGTACTGATAAATTGCGTACCATGGTAAAAGCCATGCGTGAGCGCATCATCGAATGGGGCGGTGAAGTCCGCTTTGGTTCTAAGGTAACAGATTTATTTATTGAAAATGACCGTATCGTAGGCGTTGAAGTTAATGGTAGTGAGCGTATTGATACGACTGTTGTTTTGTCTGGTGTAGGCCATAGTGCACGTGACACATATGAAATGCTTTATAAACGTAATGTGGAAATGACGGCAAAACCATTTGCTATCGGTGTTCGTATTGAGCATGATCAGGCTGTAATTGATGAGTCCCAATATGGTGTAGAACCATCTAGCTTGGGTCTCGGTGCAGCAGAATATTCTCTCGTATACCACGATAAAGAATCAGGCCGTACTGCATATAGCTTCTGTATGTGCCCAGGAGGTCAAGTAGTAGCATCTGCCTCTGAAGATGGTGGCGTTGTCGTAAATGGCATGAGTTTATACGCTCGGGATAGCGGTGTTGCTAATAGTGCTATCGTAGTCAACGTAGGTCCAGATGACTTTGGTACTCATCCATTAGATGGCGTCGCATTTCAACGAGAATGGGAACGCAAGGCCTATGAGTTGGGCGGTTCTAACTTCCATGCACCTGCACAAACAGTAGGGCAGTTTTTAGGGCTTTCACAAGCACCTAGTGTACAAAATAGTATATATAGTTACGAGCCAGGTGTTGTAAATTGCGATTTACATGATTGCTTGCCATCATTCGTTACATCCGTATTAGAGCGTGCCTTGCCATACTGGGGGCGTCGCATCCGAGGGTTTGATGATCCTGCGGTGTGTATGACAGGCGTTGAAACACGTACCTCTGCGCCGCTCCGTATGGGTCGCAATGAAGAACGCATTTCTCCTACTGTAGGAGGTTTCTATCCTATGGGTGAGGGGGCTGGCTATGCAGGGGGAATTATGAGTGCTGCCCTTGATGGCGCGGAAACGGCCATTTTATGTATGGCAAAATACGCAAAACCTAATTAGTGGGAATTATACTGATGAATTGAATTACAGTATAGATTCATACTATTTATGTAATATAGATGTGACTTTATAGTAGGTATGCTTTCTATATTATGATATAATACACAACAGTAATTATTGAAAAGATACACACGGTAGATATATAGACTTGTGAAACTTTCACAAATCCTTAGAGGAGGATAATTATGGCTCGTTTATTTGGTACAGATGGTGTACGTGGTGTTGTTAATGAGTTTTTAACGCCGGAATTAGCCTATCATTTAGGTCGTGCGGCAGGAACGCATTTTGGTAAGAAAAAGGATCACCCTACGTTCTTGATTGGTCGCGATACGCGAATTTCTGGTTCTATGCTTGAAAGTGCATTAGCAGCAGGTATTTGCTCTGTTGGCGGTAATGTAGTAATTGCAGGCGTTATCCCAACTCCAGCAGTAGCGTACCTTGTACGTCAACAAGGTTTTGATGCAGGTGCTGTTATTTCTGCATCTCACAATCCATATCCAGATAATGGCATTAAATTCTTTGATGGTAATGGCTATAAATTACCTGATGAAGTGGAAGATGAATTGGAAAAATATGTTCGTCAAAGTGCAGATAATGAATTGGCACGTCCTACAGGTGATGGTATTGGTAAAATTGAGTTCAATAGTAACTTGGCTCATTTATATGCTCATTTTGTACGTCACACAATCGATACGTCCCTTGAAGGGTTGACTATCGTTTATGATGGTGCCAATGGTGCTGCGTCCAGTGTAGGTCCGGAAATTTTGTCTGGACTAGGGGCTAAAGTCATCAATATTAATGTGAATCCAGATGGTTTGAATATCAATCATCATTGTGGTTCCACACATATTGAAGGTTTACAAGTAGCCGTACAACAACATAATGCAGACCTTGGTATTGCTAATGATGGCGATGCTGACCGCTGTTTATTGGTTGATGAAAAAGGTCAAGTCCTCGATGGTGATCAAATCATGTTGCTATGCGCCCTTAAGTTGAAAGAAGAAGGCAAACTTAAAGGTGATACCATAGTTGGTACCGTTATGAGTAATATTGGTTTCCATAAAGCAGCAGAAGAACTTGGTATGAAAACAGTTTCCACTGCTGTTGGTGATCGATATGTATTGGAGTACATGCGTGAACATAATCTTTCCGTTGGTGGTGAACAATCTGGTCACGTAATCTTCTTAGATCACAACACCACTGGTGACGGTATGTTAACAGCTGTTCAAGTGGCGGCTCTTATGAAGGAGAAAAAGAAACCTCTTTCTGAGTTGGCGGGCATTATGACAAAATACCCACAAGTTCTTGTAAATGTTCGGATCGCTACAAAAACTGGCTGGGAAGACAATGACCTTATCAAAGCTGCTATCGTAACAGCTGAAGGAGAGCTCGGTGACGAAGGTCGCGTACTTGTACGTGCCTCTGGTACAGAACCACTCATTCGCGTTATGGCAGAAGGTCCAGACCAAGAAACATTACAATCATTATGTGAAGAAATCGCTGATATTATCGGTAGAGAACAAGGGTTAGCTGAATAACTCTTGATGAGTAGTTTGATACCATTCCGTTTGGTTCCATTCTACAACTTTTATATTAAAAGTATACCCTCCTATATATGTCCCTTTGCTCCGTCCTACGTAAAGTCGCTGCAGGAGCATATATAGGAGGTTTAGAGATAAGTGATATTTAAAATTGAATAATCATAATGAATAATCTTTTTATTTTGGTTTATTCTAAGTTTAGAGGGTGAAATTATGAAAACAATAGGTTTAATTGGAGGAATGAGCTGGGAAAGTACGATTACGTATTACCAAGTCTTGAATGAAACTATTAAGCAAGTTTTGGGCGGCTTACATTCAGCAAAATGTATTTTATATAGTGTCGATTTTGAAGAGATAGAAAAGTGTCAAGCAAATGGAGATTGGGATAGAAGCGCTGAAATTTTATCCGATGCTGCTCAATCTTTAGAAAAGGCTGGTGCTGATTATATTGTTATATGCACGAATACAATGCATAAAGTAGCGGATGAAATAAAAAGACATATTCACATACCTCTTCTTCATATTGCGGAAATGACTGCAGTAGAGTTGGAAAAATCAGGTATTACAAAGGTAGGTCTACTCGGTACCAAGTACACGATGCAACAAGATTTTTATAAATGTATCTTGGAAAATCGGGGGATTCATGTTGTTATACCTAACGAAGATCAAGTCGAACTTGTGAATGATATTATATATAATGAATTGTGTTTAGGTGTTATTTCTAATGAATCTAAACAACAATACTTAGATATTATTGGTGATTTGGTAAAATCTGGTGTACAAGGTGTTATCTTAGGCTGTACTGAAATTGGGCTACTTATTAAACAAGATGATACGGATATACCTTTATTTGATACTACATTGATACATGCAAAAAATGCGGCGTTGATTTCTATTGGTAGAGCATAATATAATTAGCTTTTATTTTTGTTTAAATAACATAACCCTCTATTAGATATTTTTATTCATTTTTAGAATATCTAATAGAGGGTTGTTTTTATGCAATTAGAACTAGCTAGAGACTAAAGGAAATCTTTTAACATGGTTTGAATTTATATGAGAGGAGTTACTATAGGCACGTATATAGGAAGTAATTTGTGTTATTATAGCCATATAGTCTGAAATATATTCGATAGAAAAGGTGTAATATGAAGCTTGCTATAAAAGAGTATTGGGAAAATCTTAAAGTAGAATATGAAGCTACATATAATGCGTCTATATTTAGTGATTATGATGTGCTAAAGCAATACGCAGAGCGTTTTAGAACGTATTTAATTACTTTGATGTGTGAGTATTCTAATGATGTGGATGTGGCCTGTACTTTAGCAACTGTTGAACAGGTGTTGAGGGATGAGAAAAATTCAATAGAACTATTGGAAGGGTTCCTTGAAGCTTATACTAATGAACTTAGTGATACTGATAAAGCGAGAATTTACACTAATTTGGCTTTTTATTATAACGATGAGGGAAATATAAAAGAATATGACTATCTATCTGCAGCTGTAAAGCTAAATTCTCCATATATAGAGACTTACAGAGGGTTGGCTTTATATCATTTTTCAGCTTATAGAGAGAAAGGTTCTGTAGAGGAGTTGAAGAAAAGTTTACGTGCTTTTGAAAGGGTAATAATAGTATCGAACGATTATGACATGAACTTTGGCTATGCAGTGTGTTTGTTTGAGCTTAAGGAATATGAGAAAGCAAGGGCCATTTTTGAAGAGTTATTAAAAGGCTATCCTAATAGGATGAAGTTACTAGTTTGTATTGCTTATTGTGATGTGCATTTAGGTAATAAAAAGCAAGCCCTCGATCGTTTGAAGCAAATTAAGCTTGGAGGCGATGTAGCATATCATTTAAGTAATGATGAAGTTTTTGAGTTTGATATCATTGACGCCTATTATATATTAGATGAGTATGGCCTATTCTTAGATGAATGTGAAAAGGCTAAAGAGCACTGTGATTTAAGTGATGGCCCTTATTACTTTGGTCTTTGGATTATGAAGCAACATGATATGTTCCATCGTGAAGTGGAGAAGCAACGAACAGACATATTGGCATGCATTGAAAATGCAAAAATGGACGAAGACTTTGATAGCGAAGAAGAAAAGCAGGACTATATCAAAAGCTGGGAAGATGATTTAGAGAATCTAAATTTGTTGGAACATAAAATTAAAGATGAAAACTACAAGCCTATGGTTGAATTAAAACTATGGCCAATATATGGGTGCTATTTAATAGACTGTTTAACTCATAATTTTTAATCTGCTTATTGGTAGATTTATATAAAGATGATTTATATATTTAAACTGATATACAAGTAAGTTTAACAAATTAAAAGCACTACTTTAAATTGGAATAATTCAGAGTAGTGCTTTTGATATTATTTATCAGCCACAACAAGTTTATATCCATTCAATTGAATGTTACTGCCGGTTGTGTCTTCGTTGCTCAAGGATTTTACATAGCTGTCGCCTGTGAGTATCCAATTGGAGTCTTTGCTGAGTTTCACAGTTACTTCTTTAGCCGTGTTGTCTGTGTTTATAGCACCTACAAGGCTAGATCCATTTGTCATGTCTAGAGCGATGGTACTGATTGAATCAGCCATAATATTACCGTTTAGCTCTTGGTTAGATGTGCGGAGTGTAAGGTGACCGCCGTTCTCACCAGTTTTTCCCCAACGGGAGTCAGCAGCTGCTTTCACTAGGGTAGATGTGTTCGGCATAGAGATTGCATTGTTAGAAAGGTCTACTTCAGCAGTGGTGTTGTTTACATAGAGGAACGCACCTGTAGCGTGAGTTGTGAGTGTGTTATTCTCTGCTTTCAGACGAGCAATACCGTTTTCAGCATCACCAGAGAAGCTTTGATATAGCATGAAGCCATTATCTTTGTAGCCTGTTACATTGGAGTTTGTAAGAGTTATGGAATTTTTACCTTCTACGACGCCAATTTCACTGTTATTCGCTATGCCGTTGACATTGTTTACCATAATATTACCCGTAGAGTAGATAACAGGACTGCCTTCGCCAGATGTCGTAAGTTTTGCCGCTTCTGCGGTGATAGTGCCTTCTCCGCGATCTGTAGCAAGTGTAGCAGAGTGAGCCCCTTCAGTAGTGATAGTTAGGTTTTTGCCATTTACAGTACCTTTGTAAGTAGCATCTAAACCACGAGAGGAATCGCTTTTTGTGTGAATATTAGTATTTTCTACGTTGATAACCGAGCCTTCACCAGTGGCAAAGACTGCATTAGAACCTTTAGAGTTAGATGTAATATTGCTACCCTTGATGTTAATTTGGCTACCCTCGATACCGAGGACTACTGCATTTTGACCACGGAAATTGCTATTGTCATCGCTTGTAGTGTCGCCTGTTTTATCGAAAACGCTATTTTCAATATCAATTACCGCTTTATTTTTACCGATGAAAGCATTCTGATCGGCCGTTGTGTTTGTCATCGACTCATGTGCAATGGATTTGTTTTCTGTAACGATAGTTGTGCCTTTGAAAGTATTAGGATCTACTTCGGATTGTGGTTCCATACCATTAGGAGCACCGTTTGGAGATGTGCTTCCTTGTGCGGATGGTACTGTTTTGGTTTGCTCTGTTGTGGTTACAACTGCGATGTTAGTGTTAGGCTGAGTTTCTGCTGCTAAGGTTGGAATGATAGCTAACGTTGATAGGGCAGCACCAAGGACTGCAGGTAATACCCAACGGCGTAACTTTCTATAGGACAAACTATTTTTTCTATTTTTATGTTTCTTTTTAATCGTTGTTTTATTCATGATTAATATCTCCCAAATTATATACATACATTTTGAAAATACAACAAAATCTAATTGTGTAAAATTTAGAATGATAGAAGTATAATTTCTTACAATGAAAAGGATGTGAAGCATAGAAACAATCTTTTTTATTCCTTTTGACTTATCTGTGGTGGTTTACTTTTTATCGATTTTTCTAGTATAATATACCTCAGTACATATTTTATTTTGTACTGATTCTGCCGTATATCATAGAAAGGAATTCCAAATTCGTAAAGGCGAATAGCGCAAGTACCCGCGAAGGCAGTCGTTAGGGTAGACGAGGTGAAGAGTGATCGAGTCATCAGCGGATGCTCTTCCGGCATATTCATGTCGTAACAGGTATTAAAAAGCCCATCGGTAACGATGGGGACAAAGTATATCTGAATGAATTGTATTGAACTAATATTTAATACATTAAATAGAATATTAATCTAGAATATTAATTAGTTAGCCTTAGTTTTTGCTGGGGCTAGAAATACCCCCAGTTATAGGAGGATATACGTATGTGCGGTATCGTAGGATACATTGGCTTTAATCAAGCATCTGATTTCTTGTTGGACGGTATGGCAAAGTTAGAATACCGTGGTTATGACTCTGCAGGTATTGCTGTTATCGGCCCTGAAAATGTTATTAAAATTCAAAAGAAGGTTGGCCGTCTTGCTAATCTTGAGGCAGTTGTGAAAGCAGATCCTAATGAAGGAACTGTAGGCATTGGTCATACACGTTGGGCTACACACGGTCGTCCATCCGACATGAACGCCCACCCTCATGCATCTGAAGATGGTAAATTTGCTGTTGTACACAACGGCATTATTGAAAACTACATGCCTTTAAAAGAAGAGCTTATTGCAAAAGGGTACCATTTCAAATCTGAAACTGATACAGAAGTTGTAGCTCATTTGTTAGAGGATATGTACGATGGCGATTTCGTGGGCACAGTACGCCGCATGCTAGCTCGTGTTGATGGTGCGTATGCTCTTGAAATCATCTGCTCCGATGAGCCAGATAAAATCATTTGTACTAAAAAAGAAAACCCATTGGTTATCGGCCTTGGCAAAGGTGAAAACTTTGTAGCATCCGATATTCCAGCTATCATTAACTACACACGTGATACATACATCTTGAGCGATGGTGAATTAGCTATCGTAACTCGCGATAATGTATCCGTATTCGACCGTGAAGGTAACCCTGTTGATAAAGAGGTATTCCATGTAAATTGGAACGCTGAAGCAGCAGAAAAAGGTGGTTATGAGCATTTCATGTTGAAAGAGATTCATGATCAACCTAAAGCTGTTCGCGATACATTCGGTACACATATCTCTGAAGATGGTAAAACAGCAATCTTTGATGAGCTAAATTGGACTGCTGAAGATGTAGCAGCTTTCAATAAAATTCTCATCGTTGCATGCGGCACTGCATACCATGCAGGTCTTGTAACAAAACAATATATTGAAAACTTGGCGCGTATTCCAGTTGATGTGGAAATAGCATCTGAATACCGTTACAGCAACCCATTGACTGATGATAAAACATTATGTATCGTTATTAGTCAATCTGGTGAAACATCCGATACATTGGCGGCTTTGAAAGAGGCTAAACGCCTTGGTGCCAAATCATTGGCCATTACCAATGTTGTTGGTTCCAGCATTTCTCGTGAAGCAGATAACAAAGTTTACACATGGGCTGGCCCTGAAATTTCTGTAGCGTCCACAAAAGCGTACACTACTCAATTAGTAGCGGGCTTGTTATTCGCCGTATACCTAGGTCAATTAAATGGTAAATTAAATCCAGCCTTAGCCGAAGAAATTCTTAGCGGCGTTAAAAACTTACCATCCTTGATTCATGAAATCTTTGAAGTAGACGAAGATATGAAAGCCTTTGCTAAACATTATGGCTTCAAATCTGATGCATTCTTCTTGGGCCGTGCTATCGACTATGCAGTAGCGATGGAAGGTGCTTTGAAGTTGAAAGAAATTTCTTACATCCATGCTGAAGCATATGCTGGTGGCGAATTGAAACATGGTACATTAGCTCTTATCGAAGAGGGCGTACCTGTTATCGCATTGGCTACACAAGAGGATGTTTACGATAAGATGATCAGCAATATCCGCGAAGTAAAAGCTCGTGAAGCTATTGTAATCGGTATTGGCATGAAAGGTGACGAAGAATTATCTAAACACGTAGACCACACAATTTATGTGCCTCGTGCGAATAAATTTATCGCTCCAATCTTAGCAGTTGTACCATTGCAACTATTGGCGTATTATGCAGCAATTACACGCGGTGCAGACGTAGATAAACCACGTAATTTGGCTAAATCTGTAACCGTAGAATAATATATAACCAACAGTGCTTTGGCACTGTTGGTTTATTTCAATATAGGGAGACTATTATGGCAGTTATATTTTCCGGCATCCAACCAAGTGGGGAGTTAACACTTGGTAACTATTTGGGGGCTTTACGTAATTTCTTAGACTATCAAGATACTGATGAATGTTACTATTGTATCGTTAACCAACATGCGATTACGGTACCGCAAGATCCAAAAGAATTATTTCAAAACACTCGTAATTTGGCTGCATTGTACCTTGCGGTTGGCCTTGACCCTAAAAAGGTAACATTGTTTGTTCAATCCGAAGTACCTGAGCATGTTAAGCTCGGTTGGGTTATGCAATCTATTAGCTATGTTGGCGAATTAGAGCGTATGACTCAGTACAAGGATAAGTCTCAAAAGCAAGGGGATTCTATTCCAACTGCATTGCTTACGTATCCACCGTTGATGGCGGCAGATATTTTGCTATATGGTACGAATTATGTTCCTGTAGGGGAAGACCAAAAGCAACATCTCGAGTTGACTCGTAATTTAGCAGAGCGTTTTAACCGTAGATTCGGTGAAACTTTTGTAGTACCTGATATCAAGGTCGGCGAAGGTGGCGCTCGCGTTATGAGCTTGCAAGAACCAACTAAGAAAATGAGTAAATCTGATGATAACCAAAATGCTACAATCCGTCTTTTGGATGCACCAGATTTAATCGTGAAAAAGTTGAAACGAGCTCAAACTGATTCTGATAATGCGGTTCGCTATGATAAAGAAAATAAACCTGGCATCTCTAACTTGATGGGAATCTACCGTGCTATTACAAAAGACAGCTACGAAGCTATCGAAGAAATGTATGCTGGTAAGGGTTACGGTGTATTTAAATCCGATATTGCCGATCTATTAGTAGCAACCCTTGAACCAATTCAACAACGTTACAATGAATTGATTACAAGCCCTGAACTGGATGTAATCCTCGATGAAGGGGCTGCTAAGGCGCATGCTAAAGCAAGTGCAATGTACTGTAAGGTAGAACAAGCTATGGGCTTGTGCCGTAAATAAAATCATATAGTAGACTTTCAATTTGTGAGGTAAACCATGACGAAACAAGAGGCGATGGAACGCTTTTCATCAGGTGCCGTACAACAGAGCATAGAAATACATCGCGGTATACAGTGGACCGGTCGCATCATCGGTCTAGTTGCGTGTGCGTTGATTGTAAAATATATGCCCTCAGACTGGGCGGAACGTGTATGGTATTATCTGTTGTTGCTCGTGATATTATGGACCCTTCATAGATTAGGTGAAAGTCAAGCTTTTATCTGTGAAAAGGGCCTCGTGTTAAAACGTAGGCCCTTTTCTGTGAAAGAATACTTTCACAGTTTATTCTATGGGGATGAATATTTTGTCTTTGTTGATTATGAGCATATTATTGGATTCACTGAGGAATGGCGTGAGTTGCAAGCGATGAATGGTCATGGTGGGATTTATGTGATACCACTTGATCTGCATCAGGTGGCGTATAAGGATAAAATGGCGATGATTGAGGCTATCCATAAACATACGCAGTCATAAAGTGTAAGTACGAAGCGTCATATAATATAGGCATACAGAAATATAAATATAGGACTACAGAAACATAAAGCAAATGAATCTAGAATCATAAACTATATATGTGGAGAGTCTGTAAAATAAAAAATGCAAAATTCATCGAATTAACTATTTACAACTTTAACGAACTAAAGTATAATACAATCATTAAGTACGGAATCTAAATCTGTATTGAACATATTATTAAGTAGTAAATGGGCGATAATCGCCGTGGAGGATAGTTATGAATTGGAAAAAGATGATGGCCGTTGGCCTTGCAGCCGTGTCTATGATGGCATTTGTAACAGGTTGTGGTGGTGACGCTAAAAAAGCTAATACAGAATTGCCTAAGAAAGTTGTTATCGGTTTAGATGATAGTTTCCCTCCAATGGGCTTTAAAGATGAAAAAGGAGAAATCGTTGGCTTTGATATCGACATGGCTAAAGAAGCAGCTAAACGTGCTGGCATGGATGTAGAGTTCAAAGCTATCGACTGGTCTAGTAAAGAAGCGGAACTAAAATCTAAAAAAATTGATGCGTTGTGGAATGGCTTAACAGTTTCTCCTGAGCGGGAGAAAAATATTTTGTTCTCCAATACATATATGAAGGATAAACAATATGTTATTGTTCGTAATGACGATGATTCCATTAAAGGAAAAGCCGATTTAGCTGGTAAGGTAGTAGGCGTGCAACAAGCTAGTACTGGTGAAGCAGCATTGCAAAACGACCCAAGCGGTAAGACGGTTAAAGAGACAAAATCCTATGCGGATTTTGTAAGTGCCTTCATGGATCTTGGTATTGGTCGTGTTGATGCGGTTATTGCTGATGGTGTAATCGCTCGTTATCTTATGACAAAAGAACCTGGTAAATATAAAATCGTAGAAGGTACTGACTACGGCGTTGATAATTTCGCTGTTGGCTTCCGCAAAGATGATACTGCTTTGCGTGACAAAATTAATGGTATCTTAGCTGAAATGAAAAAAGACGGTACTGCTGATAAAATCGCTGAAAAATGGTTAGGCTCAGGCGCAGACTTAGATAAGAGCGATGCTAAATAGTACAATTCGTGATATACTAATAGTACTATGGTCAGTAGGTACAACTGATAATTAAAGAACGAAATGTACACTAGAGAAGCGGCCAGATGGCCCTTCTCTAGTCGTGTTTTGAAGGAGTCTTTCATGTTAGATTATTTATTGCAGATTATCCCAACCATCGCTGATGGTTTAAAGGTAACCGTATCGCTATTCTGTATTGTATGGATTTTATCTATTCCTGGTGGCATTTTAATGGCTATGTTACGCCTATCTAAATTGCCTTTAGTAGATAAGCTTGTCGATGCTTTCGTATATTTAATGCGGGGCACACCGTTGATGCTACAAATCTTATTCGTCTATTATGCATTACCAATCATCACAGACGGTGCCATTCAAATGGATGATGCCACGGCAGCAGTTCTTACCTTCGTATTAAACTACGCAGCTTATTTATGTGAGATTTTCCGTGGGGGCATTCAATCTATCTCTCGAGGTCAGTACGAAGGGGCGAAGGTTCTTGGTTTTACCTATGCTCAAACAATGCGTAAGATCATCTTGCCACAAATGTTTAAACGTGTATTGCCTCCTCTTGCGAATGAGACGATTAACTTATTGAAAGATACATCTCTCGTGTATGTATTGGCGATGAATGATATCTTGCGTATTACAAAATCTATCGTACAACGTGACTTTGATATTTCTGCATTTCTCGTGGCAGCATTATTCTACTTGATCTTTACCTTTATTTTAACGAATATCTTCAACTACTTAGAACGAAGATTTGCTGTATACGAAGATTAATCTAATTCTATGATAGTTTGTCGTATGTAATCATATAGCTAGTTTTATAGGTGAGATACTTTTATTTGATGTCTATAGATGTGATTTTGTAGATGAGATATCTTTACTTGAGGTGCTGGTTATATACTTAATATGACGACGTAAGAGGTACTTATGACATTTGTAAATATGGAGCGTATTGAAAAACGCTTTAATAATCAATCAGTATTGCGCGATGTGTCGCTCAAAATGAATAGAGGAGAAATCGTTTCTATTATTGGACCTTCTGGTTCAGGTAAATCCACATTTTTACGCTGCTTGGGCCAGTTAGAAACAATTGATGGAGGCTCTATTACCGTTGATGGTACGGTTCTTGCTAGTACTGAAAATGGGGTTGTAAAATATGCTTCTCCTCAAACTCAGCATGAATTATTGCTTCGTATGGGGATGGTATTCCAATCTTTCAACTTGTTCCCGCATATGACGGTATTAGATAATATTATGATTGCTCCACGTATGGTAAAAGGTATGAAAGATGATGAAATCTCACCGATTGCAGAGCAATTACTCAATAAAGTAGGGCTATGGGAAAAACGTAATATGTATCCATCTCGCTTGTCTGGTGGTCAGCAACAGCGTGTAGCTATTGCTCGTGCGTTAGCGATGAATCCTGAAATTATGCTATTTGATGAACCTACATCTGCTCTCGATCCAGAGCTTACTGGTGAGGTTCTTAAAACGATTAAACAATTGGCGGACGATCACATGACGATGATTATCGTAACCCATGAAATGAACTTTGCTCGTGAAGTATCGGATCGTGTTATCTTTATGGCTGATGGTGTTATTCAAGAAGAAGGAACACCAGAACAAATTTTTAATCATCCGCAGAACGAAAGAACGAAAGCGTTCTTGGATAATATGTTATAGGAGGTTCTATGAAGTTACGTTTATTTGCGGCAATCTTAGCTGTCATGGCTTTGGGAACGACTTCTATTATGGCAGAAGATTTACAGAAGACGCCTGATACACCTTTATCTATTGTGGAATCTCAGAAGGATTCCGCATCTATTTTGCCAGAACAATACAAATCCTATGCTACTAAGATGAACACGGTGGTGAAGGATTACAAAAATGGTTATATGTTCTCGATTCCTTGGCGTGTAGCTGATGGCGTTATGTTAGATATGGATGTGCGTAGTGAAAGCGAACATATTCAAGGATATTCCTTCAATTTAGCGGGCCCTACGCAAGAGGATTCCTATACAGTATCTTTTACTAAGCGCAATAATACACCACAAGAAGGAATATCTCAAAAAGAATGGAATACAACTTGGTATGGTGTACCTATTAAGGGCATGTCTAATGAGGAGTATTTAAATATCTGGCGCCAACATAGCAATAACTTTGAGCATAATGATATTGTTGGTGGGTTCTTTGCTAAGAAAGGTGCAGTTTCCGCACGCTGGGATAAGAGTACACCAAAATCTTATGCAGATATGACATCTACAGAGCCGGTTCAGTCTGTATTTGAAGCAGAATTTATCATGGAGAAAGATCCAACTCATCGGTACAATTTGTCTAGTACGTATGCACCTGTTCGTGCAGAGTTTATGGAGCTAGGTTTGATGGAGCATACAATTCCATCCTTTGAATTGATCAATAAGCGCGGTTCTAATGCTATTAAAGGGGTAAAAAAAATATTAACCGGCACAAGCGATATCAGTGTAGCTGAGGGCATCAAGTTTGCTTATCCAAAAGGCTTCACCCGTCTTAATGAAAAGGGCAAGATTGCTTTTACCAAACATAATATACGCCTTGATATTGAGTCCTTTACAATTCCAGTACAAGCTGTTAGTTCCGGCATGCCAACTATGATGGCTAAGCAGATGCTTGGTGATTATTATCTTAAACAATTGGTTGATGTGAACAAGGCCACGATTACTCGTTATGAAACGCATATCATTGACGGTAATGTGATGTTCTATTTGGCGGGCCATATGAAAAATCCAAATACATCTGATACATCTGTAGCGGAACCAGTATCCTTTGGCGCAACAATTATTCTTGGCAATGAAGGTAATGTAGCAGTAGCTCGAATGATTGGTCCATCCACTAGCAATCTTACTACTCAGGAACTTATAGATATATTAGATGGTTTTAAATTGACTACTACACTTAATACAAATCAATCATCTCAGGTTCTTTAATATACGCATAATATTCTTTTATTTGTATAATTCTGTACGATTTGTGCTATAATGTAATAAATCCTCAGAAAAAAGAGGAGTTTTCCTTGATGGTCTAGAATATATTAGTATAGGCTAAACGATATTTGATCATATCCCCTTTGAGGGATTAGGAATAGGAGGGGTTATTATGGTTACCTACAAAACTATTGTCGTACCTACTGATGGTTCTGAAAATGCTAAACGTGCGTTGGAACATGCTCTCGCTGTAGCGGATCGCAACCAAGCTGAATTGATTGTTGTTCACGTTGCAAATATTGTGTCTGCTATTTCCAATTTTGATCAAACACCAATTTCTGGTGGATATGTATCTGAGCAAATTGCTGAGGATATGGAAGAAACTGGTAAGGAAATTCTTAATGATGTAGTGAAAGAAATTCCTGCAGGCGTAAAAGTTAAAAGCGTATTTGAAGTTGGCTCCCCTGGACCTGCACTACTTGCAGTGGCAAAAAAATATAATGCTGATCTCATCGTAATGGGTAGCCGTGGTCTTGGCCCTTTGAAAGGCTTATTCATGGGTAGCGTAAGTAGCTATGTAACTAGCCACTCCACTTGCCCTGTATTAATCATTAAATAATTTATATCTTATATTTTATATAGATATGATAAAAAAAGAGACTTTGGTTTCTCAAAGTCTCTTTTTTATGTTAAAAATGATATAATGTCTATATGTATGCCATATATATTGGTGTTATACGTTAAGCCGTATCGATTAGTGACATAGAAGAGCTACAAAAAAGAATGGATAGGATTAAAAAAGGGGGATTATATGACCGACAAACAAGAATCATTGCTGAAGCTAGCAGAACTGTTTAAAATCTTGGGTGATCCTACACGCCTTAAAATAGTAGAGCTATTACTAGAAAATGAAATGTGTGTTAATCACATTGCAGAAACCATGGAGATGGGACAATCTGCTATTTCTCATCAATTGCGTGTATTGCGCCAAGCGCGCCTTGTTACATATCGTAAAGATGGGAAAACAGCATACTATTCTCTAAACGATGATCATGTTGAATGTTTAGTTCGCATGGGGATGGAACACGTAGCTCATCAATAATTTAAATTTTTTATAATGAACACATTTCGTCCTACTTAGGATGAAATGTGTTTTTATATTTTATATATTTTATTTGAGTTGTATTTGATTATGGAGAAGTATATAAAGTGAATCTGTTAATGAAAAATATAGGAATATTAGTGGTGTTTTTAGCTACTGTATTCTTATCAACAAAATCTATATGGGCAAAACTAATTTATTTAGATTCACTGAGCCCTTTGAATGTTCTTGTGTGTAGGGCTGTTTTATCATTACCTTTTTTCCTTATACCAATGATTCGTTTTGATTGGAATAGCGTGAATAGAAGTAAGGTTTTTAAATACTCATTTTTGGGGGCTATTCTTTATGTATCTTCATCTATAACGGACTTTATAGGATTATTATATATATCTGCCTCATTAGAACGTGCTGTTCTATTTACATTTCCAATTTACGTTTTTCTGTTATCATCAGATTTATCACGCATTACATTTTCAAAAGTAGTTTTAATTGTATCTACTGTGCTAGGATTAGCAATTATGTTTAATCCTACCGTTGATAACCACCTTACAGATACTTTAATAGGCATTTCACTAGTCTTGCTTTCTGCAATCTTTTGGGCGTTGTTTATTATTTATAGTAAGAGGGCTGTTTCGAATATTAGTTCTACTATTTTTACCAGTACTTATATGTGTATAACTACAGTACTTTTACTTCTCGGCTTTATAATTGATAGCAAAAATTTTACTACATTTTCAACACTCCAAACGCATACTATGATTTATTTAGTATTTTTGGCCATTTTTTGTTCTATCATTCCTTCATACTTGATGTCTTTTGGTCTTAAAAGAATTAATGCATCTCTTGCAGCCGTTATTAGTGCAATGGGACCAATAGTTACTTTAGCTTTAGATGTAGTTATTCTTAATCATAATTTAGCCTTGAATGAAATTATTGGTGCTATAATTGTTACAGCTTGTGTAACTTGTTTAACAAGGCTAAATGCTAAGGCATAAAAAATCACTCATAGTCATATGGCTATGAGTGATTTTTTATAACTATGATTTTTTATTTTAATATAATGGGAATAGATAATAGGCTATAGTAATAAACAGTGGCATTGTTATAGCGGATAAAATAGTTGTGCCCATTACGATTTGTGTAGCATATTCTGGATTATTCTTCATTTCAATAGCAATAAGAGACATATTAATAGCCGTTGGAACGCTATAGGTTATAATGATAGTTTGCGCCGCTATTGGATGCATAGGTCCATAGAACATAATGAATAATATAGTAATACCAGCTGCTAGGAGTGGACTTACAACGAGTCGTAATGTGGTAGCAAGCATGACATCCATCTTAAAGAAGTTTAGCGGTGTTCTATTAATTTGAACACCCAAGGCAATCATAGCGACGCCAACGAAGGCATTGGCAAATATATTGAGCGGTGCAAAGAAGAAGAGATCGTGTAAATCGAAAGGGAGTAGGTGGCAAAGTAGTGCCAGTGGGATGGCATATACCATAGGCATGTGGAATACGACTTTTAGTGCATCCCGAGGGGTTAATCGTCCTGCTCCCGCTTGGTAGAAACCGTAGGTATTACTGCTAATAGTTTGTATGATCATGATAGATACAACACTCACTAAACCTAGATTAGCATAGGGGGTAGCACCATCGATGACATATGGAATGTTAGTAAATACAAAGATAGCAAGGGCGACACCCATATTCCCAACGTTATTAAACATGACGCAGTTTTTTAAGGTTGCAATCTTAGCCACATCATATCCTTGTATCTTACCTACCACATCTGAAAGGATGGAGTTTAGTATGAGTACACAGAGCGCACAGAATACAATCTCCAAAGTACCTGAGTTAAGTTTAGCTTCATACATCGCTCGAAATATAAAGGTAGGTAACAATATATAAAAGTTTAGTTTACTCAGCGTATATAGATCGAGTTTAAATTTTCTATCTAATATAAATCCCACGCCTATAAGTACTAAGATAGGGACCATAGAATTCATAAAAATATGGCCTACTAATTCGAATAGATTCATCATCTCACCTAGAGTTTTTCTTTAATATATTAGTTAATATATAAGGCATAGTTTTAGTTTATCGTATAACTATATGTAGTAAATATACAGTTGTTTTATATAAGCTGTAAGTGAATAAGTTTTCTAAAATATTTTTATCCTTTATAGTATTATCATACCATAGTATCTATTGTTTGGGGCTTAAAAATTTATTGATTATTATTACTTATCATAATCATCAGAAATATCTATGTAGAATGTGATTTTAGTATACGATTTCAACCATCGATTTATAGTATAATATGTATATGTTGTATATTTCAGTTTGTTAGTACGCGAAGTGTCTCTAGGTATTACCATGGCGTTTACAGTATGGCGTTTTAAGGGATGCACAGGAGGAATTATGAAACGAATTTTATTAGTATTAATGAGCGTTTTCATGCTTGCTTTTTTAGTCGGTTGTGGTAATGATGCAAGTAAACCAACTGAGTCAGCTAAACCAAGCACATCTGAAAAGATTACTGTACAAGCTGCAGCAAGCCTTAAAGGTGCTCTTACAGAATTGGCTGATGCTTACAAAAAAAGCCATAACTTAGCGGATGATCAAATCGCTATTAACTTCGCTGGTTCTGGTACATTACGTCAACAAATCGAACAAGGTGCACCAGCTAGTTTATTTATTTCTGCTGACGAGAAAAATATGAAAATGTTACAAGAAAAAGATTTGGTAACTGATGTAAAACCATTCGTAACTAATGAACTCGTTCTCGTAGTTCCAAAAGGTCAACCTAAGGTTGAGCTAAATCAAATCGCTACAGTAAAGCGTATCGTATTGGGCAATCCTGAAACAGTACCAGCTGGTAACTATGGTAAACAAGTATTAACAAAACTAGGCGTTTGGGAACAGGTAGAACCTAATGTAGTATACGCTAAAGATGTAAAAGCTGTAACAGCTTCCATTAGCCAAGGTGCTGGAGATGCTGGTTTCATCTATAAAACTGATGCTATCGCAGCGGGCGATGCAGTTGAAATTTCTGCAGTAACACCGGCTGATTCCCATGATCCAGTTATCTATCCAATTGGTATTATTAAAAAATATGACAACGCATTGGCAAAAGACTTCTACCAATACGTAATGAGCCCAGAAGGCCAAAAAGTATTAGAAAAATACGGTTTCTCTACTTCTAAATAAGAGTAAAGCGCTAGCTTTCAGGGCTAGCGTTTTCTTATGATACAATAGAGATATTATTGATATTACTAATCTTATGATTGCTCACTGTATGCTTTTTCTTTTACTCATTTGTAGTGAGGAGTGCTTAATAATCTAACATATGATATGATTTTGGGCATATAATTTGTTTGAAAAGTATTTTTGAATTAATAGATATAGCACATACTTTAGAGTTGTTGTGTATAGAAAGGGGGCGTGACATGAGTCCATTATGGCTGTCGCTATGGGTGGCAAGTATAGCTCTTATTATAGTTATTTTAAGTGGCTTAGCGACTTGTTACTGGATGAACCGTTGCAAGTGGGGTGGTATTGCCATTCTTGATGCACTTATTACCTTGCCACTTGTACTGCCTCCGGTAGTTGTTGGTTTTGCGTTACTTATGGTATTTACTCCAGGTTATGCGTTTGGTGCTTGGCTTGAAGCTCATGGTATGAGTGTTGTTTTTGCTACATCCGGTGCCGTGATAGCCTCTTCTGTAATTGCATTTCCGCTGTTTTATCAAACGGTGCGTTCAGCATTGCAATCCGTTGATCATAATATGGAGGACGTAGCGCGTACATTAGGTGCTTCAGAGTTACGTATCTTTTTTACTATCTCCGTACCACTCGCTTGGAAAGGCATTTTGACGGGCAGTATCTTAGCCTTCTGTCGTGCTATGGGCGAGTTCGGTGCTACCATTTTGATTGCAGGCAATATTCCAAAGGTAACGCGCACCATGCCACTTGCTATCTACTCTTACGTAGAGGCAGGACAGTACATGGATGCTTTTGAATTAGTTATCTATATTTGTGTGCTCACATTGGCATTGTTGAGTGGGATTCACCTCATCACAAAGGGGTCCTTGTTCCGTCACATTGATAATAATTAGGAGGTCCGATGATTACATTTTCCTTTACCGTAGCTAGACCTTCTGTGACTGTGAAAGCCGATGGGGTACTTCCTTCTGGTATTACCGTTTTGACAGGTCAATCTGGCAGTGGTAAAAGTACTTTCATTAAATGCATTGCAGGACTGGTAAAACCCACTACAGGTAGTATTCACTGTAATGAAACAACGTGGGTGGATCGAGATAATAAGATTTGGGTTCCCGCTCAAAAACGTCAGGTAGGCTATATGCCACAAGGCAATATCGTATTCCCGCATTTGTCTGTGGAACATAATATTACCTATAGCAAACGAGGCACACCTGACATGTGCAATAGTTTATTGCAGCGTTTAGGCCTTGAGAAATATCGCAAAACGAAGGCTGGCAGTCTGTCTGGTGGCGAACAGCAACGAGTTGCTTTGGGACGTGCGCTCTACTCTAAACCGACTATCTTGCTTCTTGATGAGCCTTTATCTGCTTTAGATTGGAACTTGCGAAAGCATGTGCGCGAAGATTTGGTGTCCATTATTCGCGAGTGGGATGTACCTTGCGTATGGGTTACCCATGATGAAAGCGAAGCCGAAATGGTTGGAGATCGGCACTGGACCTGTGAAGAAGGCCAAATTCAAATATCTAAATAACAATAATGTAAATAAAAGAATCTAAATAACAAAACCCCTTCATACGAGTTATTGCTCCTAAAGGGGTTTTATTGTTTATATAGCCGTTCCTATTTAGTTAGTCTTCTATCTTGGATGCTTGTTGTATATATCCTATTATGGTTGTTTAACTTCTGTAGAGACCTTTACTGCTTTACTTACGAAACCAATGATAGTAGTTATGATAAAGGCCATTGTAAAGGCTGGTAATGTAGCACCTACGGTGCTTTCACTGTGTAACATATAGTGATATAAACCGACCGATACAGCCCAAATTGTGCCGCGTACTAAAAAAGCCGATAGAGTTTGCACTTGTTGACGATTCATAAAGTAGTCCGCTAGCAAGATGGCAATCATTGGGGTAAAGACGGATCCGATGAGGTATAAGAAGTCTGTAATATCGTCCATCGGATACAAGATAGCTGCAATAGTGCCAATGATGGTAACAATAACTGCAATGCCCTTACTAGATGCACTATTATAGATTGTGGTGCTAGAAACACCTGCAGAGTAAGCGTCCATAAAGGTTGTAGTGACAGTAGAGAAGATAATTACGAGGAGCCCTGCTAGGCCAAGGCCTGCATTCATCATAATGGTAATAATAGAGTCTCCACCACCAAAGATGGCCGCACTAAGACCTAAGGTATACATGACGATACTCGTTACCGTGTAGATTGTAGCACTTGTAAGTGATGCGGTGAAAGGATGTTTACTTTCACGCGTATAGTCACTGATGAGGGGCAGCCAAGATAATGGCATAGCAATCGATAATTCGAGGGCGGCTATAAAGCTCATTGAGCCATCTGAAACAAGGTTGCTTTCACTAGGCCATTGAGCGATCATATGCATCCCCATATAAAAGGTAAGACTTAGTAATAAAAGAGATACGATGGCTTGCACATAACCCGTATTATGGAGGCCGATGAAGAGCCACAAAATGACGAGGGCCCCGATGGCAATGGTCCAAATCAAAGGTGATAGAGGTGCCAGTGTTTGTAAGGCTAACATGGCATCGTAAATCATGATACTGGTCCAACCGATGAGTTGGAGCATATTTAAAAAGGCAAAGCCCTTTGCTCCTAATGGTCCAAAGCTAAAAGCGGTAGTATTCATACTACCTTGCCGGAGCCGACCACCGATGAGACCAGCCCCAAAGAGTAGTATGCCGCCGATAATATGACCTAAGATGATGGCATAGAGACCTTGTGTAAGTCCTAAGGGAGCCAGATAGGTACCGGTCATAATTTCTGCAATCGATAGAGCGGCACCGAACCATATCATGGCAAATTGTGGTTGTGTGATGTGTGTATTTTTCATACGTCCTCCTTGCCAGGAAGTCATAGAAAAAGCCGAGCTCACAGGAACTCGGCCATTAATCCTCTATGTTCCCTACGTTGGCATTATCCAAATCAGGTTATGGGTTAAAGCTTTAGCTTACTCTCAGCCCACTTGTGTGAGCACCCCATTATGGCTTCATTATACGAGGTGCTACGGGAACCGTCAATTATTTTCTTGCATAGATTGTATATTGATGTTATAACTAGAGTATAAAAATATATTGCCACTAGGGGTGCTTTTGCTGAGATTGACCATTCAAAACCCTAGACCTGATCTAGATAATACTGGCGTAGGAAAGTGGAGTGAAACATAATACTAAACTATTACGAGACCATTCCATTTGGAGTGGTCTCGTTTTTATATGTTTGGAGGTATTATGAAAAAACTGATTATTGCTAGCATATGTGTGGCCTTAGGTGTCGTCTTATCGACTACGTCTATTCCTGTTGGGCCGGCTCGTATTTTTCCATTTCAACATATGATAAATGTGATCTTAGCCGTTATAGTTGGGGCGAGATTCTCTGTAGGCGCAGCCTTTAGTACTTCTTGCTTACGTAATGTACTAGCACTAGGCTCTCCATTAGCCTTTCCAGGCAGTATGATTGGCGCTTGGTTATCTGCGTATTTATATAAAAAATACAACGCCATCTGGGCAGCGGCTTTAGGCGAAATCATTGGCACTGGACTTATTGGTGCTCTTGTAAGCTATCCAATTGCTCATTTCCTACTAGGCAAACCATTGGCATTGTTGACCTTGATTACATCCTTTTCCATGAGCTCTATCGGAGGTGCTTGCATTGGCTTCGTAGTATTACAAATCTTATCTCGACGTAATCTGTTACACAAGGAGGCATAATGAAACTACATACTGCATTAACAATTGCCGGTACTGACCCTAGTGGTGGCGCTGGCATTATGGCTGATTTAAAATCCTTCCAAAGTCGAAATGTATACGGCATGGCCGTTGTTACTTCTGTGGTGGCTCAAAATACAACGGGTGTACATCATGTAGAACACCTATCGCTAGAAAGCATAGAAAAACAGTTACACGATGTATATTCAGATATTACACCACAAGCCGTTAAGACGGGCATGATTGCTTTACCAGAGATGATGGATCTCATTTATCCTTATGTGAGTAAGAACATCCCTTATGTGATGGATCCAGTTATGATTGCCACCAGCGGTGATCGACTTGTATCGGATGAGGCTGTCGATTTCTTAAAATCTAAACTCATTCCGGTTGCCACAGTCATTACACCTAATCGTAGCGAGGCAGAGGTGTTAGCGGATATGTCTATTACTTGTGAAAGCGACATCACAACAGCAGCTAACCGTATTTTACGTGAATTAGGACCTCAAGTGGTCATCATTAAAGGTGGGCATATTGGAGATGATGCAACGGATTATGCTTTCACCAAAGATGGAGATATGCATACGTGGACAAGTCCTAAATATGATACTGTTCATACTCACGGTACGGGTTGTACCTTCTCGGCGGTTATTACGGCAGAGCTCGCGAAAGGGCGTGATGTAATGGATGCCATAGGTATTGCAAAGAACTATATTGCATTGGCTATTAAGCATAATCCAGCGCTTGGAAATGGTTGCGGACCTGTTAATCACATGGCTTATGGTTTATTGACAAATGGCCCTCAAACGATGGATGAACTCTTGAAAAATGAGTAGAGGAGATAGTTATATGACCTATGAAAATCCATATATAAATAGCTCAACTTGGACCGAACTGAATATATTAGAGACTCTACGCAAAAGAAATCCGCTTATTATTTGTATTACAAATGATGTAGTGCGAACCTTTACGGCTAACGGTTTACTAGCTATCGGAGCATCGCCCGTGATGAGTGAGTGTAGCGAAGACTTAGAAGACCTTATCGTTCATGCTTCTGCGCTACTCATTAATATTGGGACCGTTACACCAGATAAGGTAACTTATTACAAAGAGGCTATTACGTTAGCGAAGGCTCATGAGGTACCCATTGTGCTAGATCCTGTGGGCTGTCACGCTGGAGCGTATCGATTATCTGTAGTTTTAGACTTGATTAAAACTGATGCTATTTCGTTGCTACGAGGGAACCAAAGTGAAATCAAAGCAATCTATGATGCTCTTAATACAAATCATAAGATTGATAGGTCTCTCTCTGGTAAGGGCGTAGATGGTGAACAAGTTGAGGATAGCGCAATCATTACGTATCGTTTGGCACGCCTTATTAACTGTCCTGTCGTCGCAACGGGCGAAGAGGATTATGTATCCGACGGAACCCGTGTATTTGCGGTTCCTCATGGGCATCCAATCATGACAGCTGTAACAGGGACTGGCTGTCTGTTAGGGGCTGTGTTAGCTGCGTTTTTTAGTTCCTATTATCCATTCATGCATAACATGTCTATTGGTGAGTTTCTTGCGTATGCGCTGGCTTACTATGGACTTGCTGGTGAAAGTGCGGTTAATGTGAGCGGTGTAAAACATGGCAGCTTTAGTGTGGCATTTATGGATGCCTTATATGAATTCGATGATGCGATGCTTTTATCTGGAAACAGAATACGGCCCGTAGTTGTACCAGATCAATTAAAGGTATATTTTATTAGTGGCACACAGGATGTAGGATTTAATGAAAGCCATTTACTGGACATTGTTGAAGCTGCTTGTCGAGGTGGTGTGACCTGCTTTCAATTTAGAGAGAAGGGCATAGGAACATTAGAAGGACAACAGAAACTAGAATTAGCTCAGCAGTTAAAAGAAATTTGTGCCATGTATAATGTACTTTACATTATTAATGACGATGTAGACTTAGCGGTGGCAGTTAATGCTGATGGTGTTCACGTAGGACAAGAGGATATGCGTTTAGAAGACGTTCGTAATCTTGTAGGAAATAAGGTTGTTGGTATATCCATTCATTCTATGGAGGAACTTCATAAGACTGATGTAGTGTATGCGGATTGTGTTGGTGTAGGTCCTATGTATGCCACAAGTAGCAAACCTGATGCACAAGAGCCGTGCGGACCAGATCGTATTACTGAGTTACGAGGAGAAGGCTTAACATTACCTTGTGTTGGTATAGGTGGGATTACGTTAGCTAACGCAATGCCTGTTTTGCAAGCTGGTGCCAGTGGAGTAGCCGTAATATCTGCTATTGCTCATGCAGATAATCCATATGAAGCAGCACAAGAATTTAAAAATTTAGTAGATAATGTAGATAATATTAAGTGATATGTTTTTATAACTCAATAGTAAATAATAAGCACTATACAAAGGAAATAAAAAACATATTATAGTGAATAGAATAAAATATAGTAGACAAAATAAAAATCTAGCAAAAGAATGCAAAAAAAGACGATGACAAACAAATGTCATCGTCTTTTTGTTAAGGAAGTTGTCAGTACTTACTGTAAGTTTAGATTGTACTTACAGGTATAGTTTCATTAAAATCTGTACTTACAGTTTATTAATCTAGTTAGTGTCGCACTTACAGATTAGAAGGATTCAACCAAACGTTGGAAGAAAGCTTGTGGGTGAGCACATACTGGGCAAACTTTAGGAGCTTCTTCACCAACGTGTACATAGCCACAGTTAGCGCAGATCCAAGCTACTGGTTGGTCGTTAGTGAATACTTTGTTACCAGATACTCGAGCTGCTAATGCAAGGTAACGAGCTTCATGACGAGCTTCGATTTTACCAACTTCGCGCATTTGGAAAGCGATTTTAGCAAAGCCTTCTTTTTCTGCTTCGTCAGCGAATTCTTTGTACATTGTAGTATGTTCGTAGTTTTCACCAGCTGCTGCATCGCGAAGGTTAGCTTCGATATCAGCGGAAATATCGCCACCATGAAGAGCTTTGAACCACAATTTAGCATGTGCGGATTCGTTGTGAGCTGTTTCTTCGAAATAGTCAGCGATTTCGTTCATGCCAGCTTTACGAGCTGCACTAGCGTAGAATGTATATTTTTGGAATGCTTGGGATTCGCCAGCAAATGCTGCTTGAAGATTTTTTTCAGTATTAGAACCTTTTAATTCTGCCATTTTAATACTCCTTTGTACTTACGATAATTTTCAAAATTGTTACTTAACATATATATTCATAACCACTTGGTTGTGAATGCAATGGAATAGAATACTTATTCTATAATTTCGAGGGCGACTTCGCCTTAGTTAAGAAAACTTATTCTTAGATTAAATAGACACTTGCCTAACTCTTAAAATAGTACTTACTTATTTGTGTATTTCGGCACTTGCCGTCCTAACAGTTTTATATACAATGTGTTATCCGTATACTTAACGAATAATCATTGTTGACTATATTGTAACATACTAAATGAGAAATGCAAGTCTTTTTATAAAATTTATTTCGAAAATTTTCTAAATGATAAATATTATCAATGCAGTAAAGATGCGGATTTATAAAGAATGAATAGTATGGGGTTTATAAAAAATCCCTGTTTTGATATTGAGAATGATAACTAAATGAAAAATCATTATTGTTTAGTTGTTAATGTTAATTTCGTTGTATGCACTAATATTTCCCCATAAAATATAATGATTAAGTGCAAAGTTTCTGTGACCTTTTGGTGGTTATAAAATAATAATTCTCTTGATTTATGGTTTAATTATAAGAACAGTAGATATATTAAAATTGTACATTATATATTTATGGTGAAAATTTTATGGTTATATATAATAGAGGATTGAACTATAGAATTAGGGTATATTTATAGAAGTAACTATTTTATGTATAATAAATATATAAATACTGACAGGAGTTAAAGGAGGCGCTATGGCATTTGTTAGATATTACGTAGGCGATGTAGTGAAGATGAAAAAATCACATCCTTGCGGCAGTGACGAGTGGGAAGTTAAACGTATTGGCACGGACTTTCTCGTCGTATGTAATGGCTGTGGTCATCAACTCTTGATGCCGCGCCCTAAATTTGAAAAGGCAGTTAAGAGAATCGTATCTCGATTGCCGGAAAATGAGTAAGGAGGACTTATGGTACGACTTACCGATTATGTGACAAGTGGAGGCTGTGCGTGTAAGATTGGGCCTCATATATTGAACCGTGTGCTGAAAGCTGTAACACCCGTTACTAACGAGCATGTTCTCGCAGATATGACTGGTGCCGATGATGCTGGAGTATATCAAATCTCTGATACCTTTGCATTGGTGCAAACCTTAGATTTCTTTACCCCTATGGTTAATGATCCTGTTTTATTTGGTAAAATTGCAGCTGCCAATGCATTAAGCGATGTATATGCTATGGGTGGCACCCCTTTAACAGCGATGAATATCGTAGGCTTTCCGGTTCCTCTTGTCGAGCAAGGTGTTTTGACGGATGTGTTAAATGGGGCTGGTTCGATTGTAGCCGAGGCTGGTGCAGCCATCGTAGGTGGACACAGCATTGAAAATAAGGAACCTATCTTTGGGATGTCTGTGACAGGACAAGTAAATCCAAAACAGATTTGGAAAAATAAAGGTGCTCAAATAGGGGACGTGTTGGTGCTAACAAAACGCATTGGCACAGGTATTATGAATAATGCTCTGAAAGCAGGTTTATTTCCTGTAGGTACGGAACAGGCTGTTACTAGTATGAGTACTTTAAACCGTGTAGCGGCTGAGGTGGCACATAACTTTACAGTTCATGCTTGTACAGATGTAACAGGCTTTAGCCTTATGGGGCACTCCGTAGAAATGGCAAGTGCTTCTGATGTGACGATTCATATCAAAGCTTACGATATCCCTCTTTTTGATGATGTTATCGAGGCGGCTCAAATGGGCTTAATTCCGGCTGCATCTTATGGTAATCGCAAGGCTATAACTGAAGTACAAGTTGATGAGGACTTGGATCCTATATGGTCGGATATTGTATTTGATCCTCAAACCTCTGGTGGGTTACTATTCTCTGTTCCTGCTAGCGAAGGTGAGCCGCTTGTTCAGGCCTTTCATAAGGCGGGTATTGACTGTGCTGCTATTGTGGGTACTGTTGAAAGCTTCAGTGGTTTAGCGGTACGCGTTACAGAATAAAATTATAAAAATCAGGTCTATACTATTGAGGATAGATATTTAATTAAATTATTATTAGCTGATAGCTGATAGCTGATAGCTGATAGCTGATAGCTGATAGCTGATAGCTGATACTTTCACAAATTATATAATGTATATAGAGGTGTATGATGAGCAATACAAAGGAATTAACGGTAGATGTGCGCGGTAGCTTGTGTCCAAAACCTGTTATTGAAACTAAGAAGGTAAGTGATGCGAATCCAAATGCTGTTATTATTACAATTGTAGATAATGAAGTGAGCCGCGATAATGTAGAGAAGTTTGGTAAGTCTCGTGGTTATGGTGTAGCTATTCGCCAAGATGGCAAGGATTTTTATCTTACTATGACACCAAATGCAAATTCGGTAACGGAAGTAAGTTGTGAACCTATGAACTATGGAAATCGCGTCATTTTGATGACGAAGGATTATCTTGGTGAAGGTAGTGAAGAGCTTGGCCGAAATTTGATGAAAACCTTCTGGGTATGTATGCTTGAAGCTGACGTAAAGCCTTCTAAGATTTATTTCATCAATAGCAGTGTTAAGATGGTAGTCAATGATTCGGTTCATTTGGAAAATATCAAGAAATTAGCTGAGCTTGGTGTAGAAATTGCAGCATGCGGCATTTGCCTTGATTATTTCGGTGTAAAAGATGAGCTGAGCGTAGGTAGTATTACTAATATGTATGCCATTACCGACTCTATTGTAGGGGATAATATTATTAAGCTATGATTTTTAGCAATATAGACTTTAACTTGTCGTGATTGATTGGATTTCATATTTAAGTTTATACTTAGTGAATAATAAATCTAAAACATAGTAGTTATTAGGGAGGTGAGGCATTGGAAAATAAGAAATTACTTATAGTCTTTACATCCTATTATTTTGGGGATAAGGCAGACAAGGTATTAATAGAATTAGATGTGCCTCATCAATTGATGGCTACACCTCCAGAGCTTTATGATATGTGTGGTTTATCTATAGAAATAGATCCGAGTATTGTTGAGCAAGTTAAGGTTATTTTAAAAGAACATAAGATTAGTACGTCGGGACTGTTTTGGTATGAAAAAGGCGAACTGGCCGTACCATATGAAGCTTAGTAGATAAAAATTAAGTCACATAGTTACTTTTTTGTAACTATGTGACTTTTTTGTGCGTTCTTGTTGGAATATACCATATGGTTTATACTGACATCATCAGCTGAAAACTAATAAAATTGATACTATAAAAGGAGTTTATTATGAATACAACAATGAATGCTATTAACTGGCCAAAAGAATACTTACCAGGTTTAACTGATAACTATGTATCTAATGAGGTGATTGTAAAAGGTATCACTGTAGAGGCTGTATGGGAATACTTAACAAATGCTGCTACATGGCCTTCTTACTACAGCAACTCTAGCGATATTAAGATGCTTAATCAAGAAGATACACATCTTATATCTAATACACGTTTCTTCTTTAAAACCTTTGGTTTCCCTGTGGATGCAGAGGTTGTAGAATATGTAGCACCTAGTGAAAATCAACCTGGTCGAATTTCTTGGCATGGTTGGGCTGGTGAAGTTGGCACTGCTGAGCGACTAGATGTTATTCATGCATGGCTTGTGGAAGAGCTTGATTTTGGTGTAGTTCGTATTTTGACACAAGAAACGCAAGTAGGTGAGCCTGCGAAAGAATTACATATAGCTAAACCAAATCCGATGCTTAATGGTCATCAAGATTGGCTTGATGGTCTGGTAAGTGCTGCTAAAAGTGTTAATAAATAATAGAAACTATTTGTTGCTAATTAAGGCTCGTGATACTATTAAGTGAGGAGGTTTCTATGGAAGAAAAATTATTTAATTGTCCTGTAGAGGCATCCCTCAGTGTAGTAGGAGGTAAGTATAAATCTATTATTCTGTATCATTTGATGACAGATGGAACGTTGCGATTTAATGAGATACAAAAACTCATTCCTCAAGCGACGATTAAGATGCTTTCACAACAATTGAAGGATTTAGAAGCAGAAGGTATCATCCACAAAGAGATTTATCCAGTGGTGCCACCAAAGACGGAATATAGTATCACTGAATTTGGCGAAACGCTACGTCCTATTATCATGGCCATGTGTGACTGGGGACGAATCTACAAAGGTGATATGATAAAGTAAGTCCTTTATTATGTAATATCATTTAGATAAGGAGTTATATATGAGCAAATATGAAATAGAAAATGTAAAATTAACAGCCCCTAAATTTGATCGTAAAGATTTAGAATATGCTATGACATATCGTTACGCATGTAAGAAATTTGATAGAGCTAAAAAAATTTCTGATGAAGATTGGCAAGGTATTTTAACGGCGGCGCGCTTGTCTCCAACCTCCTTAGGTTTTGAAGCTTACCAATTATTAGTTATTCAAAATCCTGAAATCCGTGAAAAGATGAAGGCTTATGGTTGGGGCATTCAAGCTGGTCTTGAAGCGAGTCATTTCGTAGTGTTCTTAACACGTAAAAAGGTGGATTTGGAATTTGATTCTCCTTATGTACGCTACATTCAAGAAGAGGTGAAACAATTACCTGCTGAAGTCGATGCTATTTATAAAGAAAAATATGCTCAGTTCACAACTGAAGATTATAAAACATTTGAGTCTGATCGTGCTGCCTTTGATTGGTCTTCAAAGCAAGCGTATATTGTAATGGCTAACATGATGACTATGGCTGCTTATGAAGGTCTTGATTCCTGTGCATTGGAAGGCTTTAATCAAGATAAGATGACCGCTTTTTTAGGTGATGAACTAGGGCTCTTTGATACAAAGCATTTTGGCATTGCTGTGATGGCTGCCTTTGGTTATCGTGATGAAGAACCACATCGAAATAAAACACGTCGTACAATGAATGAAATTGTTACAGTAGTTTAATCAATTGTGACTTTTATAACTACATCAAATTCCTTCATCTAATCTTTAGAAATGAATGGTATATTATAAATATACAAATTATTTATTATATTTATAAAGCCCATATAATTTGATAGGATATTATAAATATATTGATTAAATAGGAAGGAGTGATCGTATGTTATGGTCTATTATTGTTGGTGGTTTTATCGGTTTTCTTGCAGGAGCCATCACTAACAAAGGTGGAGCAATGGGCATTATTGCCAATGTTGTTGCTGGTTTAGTTGGTTCGTCTGTAGGTCAAGCAATATTTGGCACATGGGGTCCTAGCTTAGCTGGCATGGCATTAATTCCTTCTGTTCTTGGCGCTGTAATTGTTGTTGCTGTTGTTTCGTTTTTCTTCGGGAAAAAGGGATAGTAATCTATTTTTAAAAGTATAGATAACATATATAGCTAACATAACTAAAAATGATTTCATATGAAAGGATTCATAATTATGGCATTAGAAGATAAATTAAATCAAGCTAAAGGTGCATTAAAAGAAAATGCCGGTAAATTAACTGGTGACAAAGAATTGGAAGCAGAAGGTGCTGTAGAAAATACAGCTGCAAAAGTTAAAGACGCTGCACATGATGTTGCTGAAGATCTCAAAAAAGCAGCTGAAGATGTTAAAGATGCTGTAGATGGTGCGATTAGTGGCGTCAAAAATGTTCTTCATAAAGACGATAAATAATATTATATAAAGGTTATAATTAGTAATAAAAAACCAGTAAATCGGTCGATTTACTGGTTTTTGTTATATAAGTTTGTTTATACATTGAAGCGGAAATGGGTTACATCGCCGTCTTTCATAACGTAGTCTTTACCTTCAAGGCGTACAAGGCCTTTTTCTTTAGCCGCGTTTTGGCTACCGCAAGCTTGTAGATCATCAAAGGAGACAATTTCAGCGCGGATAAAGCCTTTTTCAATATCCGAGTGAATTTTACCAGCAGCTTGAGGTGCTTTGGTGCCATTTACGATTGTCCAAGCACGAGCTTCCATTTCACCAGCTGTGAAGTAATTGATAAGACCTAAAAGTGCATAACTTGCTTTGATAAGTTTAGTTAAGCCAGACTCTTCAAGGCCAAGATCTTCAAGGAATGCAGCGGATTCTTCTTCGGATAACTCTGCAATTTCGGACTCGATACGTGCGGACACAACAACGATACCAGCGCCTTCGTTTTTCGCATATTCCTCTACGCGTTTTACATATTCGTTGGCAGAATAATCAGATACTTCATCTTCGGAAATGTTGGCTACATAAAGAGATGGTTTAGCTGTAAGCAATGTCAACTCTTTGATCATTTCTAATTCGTCTTCATCAAGACCTTGTGCACGAACGGGTTTTGCTTCACCTAAACCTTCGATGATACGTTCTAATAATGGCAATTCAGCACGAGCATCTTTATCGCCAGATTTTGCGATTTTTTCGATGCGTTGTTTTCGTTTTTCTATGGATTCAAGGTCAGCAAGGCAGAGCTCAGTATTAATGATTTCGATGTCGCGAATTGGATCGATAGAACCTGCTACGTGAGTGATGTTAGGGTCATCGAAGCAACGAATAACTTGTGCTATCGCATCTACTTGGCGGATATGGCTAAGGAATTTATTACCCAAACCTTCGCCCTTGGATGCACCTTCTACGAGGCCAGCAATATCTACGAAGCGCATAGCAGCAGGGAGGATGCGTTTGGAACCGAACATTTCAGCCAATACAGCTAAACGATTATCTGGAACGTCAACGACACCTACATTAGGTTCAATTGTACAGAATGGATAATTGGCAGCTTCAGCGCCCGCTTTTGTGATAGCGTTGAATAATGTACTTTTACCAACATTTGGAAGGCCTACGATGCCTACTTCTAAATTTGTGCTCATGGTACCACCTTTTATTAATAAATTGATTTCGTTCTTTGTGAAAGTTTATAGCAATAGTTTGTTATAAACCTTATCAAATAAATATTATACCATACTAATAGGATGGAATTACTCAATAAATATAAAATAGATTATTTCAAAGTGCTATAATATAAATAGAGTTAAATATATTACTTAAATAATGTGATAAGTTCATATTAAAATATAGGATTAATATAGATTTTTATTCGCCGTAACTATATAGATATAATTTATAGGTGTATATATTAATAGGGGATGGAATGTATCCATTCATGTTAATGTATATATTTTTAAACCTATATAGTGAAAGCTAATAGGAAAGGAAGTTCAGTATGTTTTCCAAGCTATTTGATAGTTTCTTAGTCCATTATTTAGAACGCTTTAATGATCATTGTTTTACCGTAAAAATTGGAGATAATGAATATACAATCGGTGACGGAGAATCCGAGTTTACCGTCATCGTTAATCGCGATATTCCCAAAAAAGATTTGTTAATATCCGCAGAACTCGCCCTCGGTGAAGCGTACATGCGTAAAAATATCGAAATTGAAGGGGATTTGTTTAAAGCCCTTTGTGTAGTCCTTGGTCATGTAGGTAAGGACTCTATCAATCGTAAGGTACTTAGCTCGCTCTTTAATGCAGGTCTTAAAAAGAAAGATCAAAAACAACAAGTATCTTCCCATTATGATTTAGGCAATGAATTCTATAAATTGTGGCTCGATGAAACCATGAGCTATTCCTGTGCGTATTTTAAGCATGAGAATGATAGTCTCAAAGATGCGCAATATCAAAAGGTACATCATATTCTTGATAAATTATATTTAAAAGAAGGGATGACTTTACTTGATATCGGTTGTGGATGGGGATTCCTTCTCATTGAAGCGGCTCGTAAATATGGGGTTAAGGGCTATGGGTGTACTCTTTCCGAAGAACAATGGAAAAAAGGACAGGAACGCATTAAAGAATATGGCCTTGAAGGACAGGTTGAGATTGAGCTTATAGATTATCGCGACGTAGCGGCTTCCGGGCGTACCTTTGACCGCATTGTCAGCATCGGCATGCTTGAACATGTAGGGCGGCCTAATTTTCCTCTGTATATGGGGGACGCATCGGATATGCTTAAAGACGGAGGTTTGTTCCTGCTTCACTACATCAGTGATCCCTCTGAAAAGGAAACAAGTGCCTGGATTCGTAAATATATCTTCCCGGGTGGATGTTTGCCGTCCCTTCGCGAAATGGTCAGCCTCGCTTATGACTATGATATGAATGTCATCGATGTTGAAAGTTTACGGTATCACTATTATAAGACTTTAATGCATTGGTATAACAATTTCCAAGGCGTCCGTGAGCAAGTAGAGGCGAAACGAGGCAGTGAATTTGTACGCATGTGGGATTTGTATCTTTGTGGATGTGCGGCAGGTTTCTACATCGGTAATATGGACTTGCATCAAATTTTGATGACAAAAGGTGTTACGAATGAGTTGCCATTAACACGTTGGTATTAATTAAGAGTAAAAATAGACTTATAGGACAAAAAAGAGACCATCTTAAGATGGTCTCTTTTAATGTGTATGAAAAGGCCCTCATCTATTAAGTCGATGAGGACCTCGCTCTATTATAGAGAATGTGCTCTTAATTCTTCAGCAGATTGTGTGGAAATCCAAGCTGGTGGAATGTCGAATACTGTATAGCAACCTGTGCCGCCGTGTTTAGCAAGTCGGTAGAGACCACGAGCGTAAGCAACAAGTGCAGAGCCTGTGAATTCAGGGTTAGAGTCAAGTTTCAAGGAGTACTCAATAACGTGACGTGTGCCTTCTGTACTTTCACCAGAGCGAAGAACGAAGCCACCATGTGGAATGCCTTTGTGGTTGCGATCAAGTTCTTCTTGGGAAATGAAGTTGACTACAGTTTCATAGCCTACGAAGTAGTTTTCCATAGTTTTGATTTCATTTTCGATTTTAGCTTTGTTCGCATCAGGAGCCGCTACTACATAGCACTCACGAAGGTGACCTTTATAGCCATCAACATCTGGAGTTTCGCCATTACGGATAGCCTCTAGGTATTGTTCTTTAGGAACAGTGTATTGACGAGCGTCAAGAACACCATCGATACGGCGAATGGCATCGGAATGGCCTTGGGATACACCGCGGCCCCAGAATGTGTAGGATTTACCTTTTGGCAAGATTGCCTCCGCGTAAACGCGTTGCAAAGAGAACATGCCTGGATCCCAACCACAAGAAATTAATGTAGCAGTTTTGGCCTCTTTAGCTACTTTGTCTACATTAGCGAAGTGTTCAGGAATACGTGCATGTGTATCGAAGGAATCGATACAGTTAAAGTATTTTGTTACCATCGGTGTTTGTTCGATAAGATCTGTTGCAGAACCACCGCAAAGAACCATTACATCGATCTTGCCTTTAAAGTTAGGAATATCTTCCATCGTGTAAGTAGGTACACCAGATACAGTTTCAATACCTTGACGGCGAGAAAATACGCCGATGAGCTCCATATCAGGTTGTAACTGAACAGATGCTTCTACGCCACGAGCTAAGTTGCCGTAACCAACGATACCAATACGAATATTCATATTAGCCTCCTATATAAGTTGAAATTTAATAATTAACATATTTATTATAGCATAAAATTAATAGCTTTTAATATTTTTCTATAGAATTTATTAGAGGGTATGGAAAATAATTAATATCTAATTTAAACAAGTAATTTGTGCACAACTATATCGATACATAGCGTGTTGTTATAGGGGACAAATAAAAAATCATATGAGTAGAAATTGACACATATACCCTGAATCTAGATACAATTAAATTGGTTATGTTAGCTAGTTATGTTCATAGTTGAAGTGTTAAGGAGGTATAACATGAGAAGAAATGTAAAAGCTGCTGTTATTGCTGCATTAATCGTAACAGGTGCTAATGCTTTTACCATGGTATCAGCCACAACTGTGGAAAGTCATACAGACGGAAAATCCATTGGTCTTAATTTGTGGGGGGAAAAGAGACATTATACAGATGACTTAACTGTTAATGTATCAGGTTTAGGTGTAAATGGAACAAAATATCATAATAATGTTACAGGTATTTACGCCCTTGATGGGACACAAGTTGCTATCGATAAAAATGTAACTGTAACAGTTAAAAATCCAGCACCTGCAGAAAGTGGCGCGAAACGTAGACCTGATTTGGCACATTATTATATGAGCGGTATCTATGCTGGTTATGGTGGACTTACTAGTGATGGCAATAACGATGATACTCGAATTACCGTAAAGGGTAATGCTAAAGTCGATACTGTTGGCGTTGGTTTGCAAGCCAATAAAGATGGATATATTCGCATACTAGGTGGGGCTGATATAAAAACATATCCTTTAGATACCTCTGATACCTATTCTGCATTATCTGAAGAAGGTTTTGTTTATGTAAATACGGGGATGGATGGCTTACATCCGGGAACGAATGATGTGAAGATGTATGGTAATATAGGATTCTTAGATAAAAACTATGGTATTGAAAAGAACCCACATAACCATGGATCTGAAATTTCTTTAGGTTTAACAACACCAAATTCTAAATTGGTAGGTGGTGTGTTGAATGAATTTGATGAAAGCAACAATAATCCGTACCATGGTGGTCTACGATTGTACTTACAAAATGGTGCGACTTGGCGCAATGAATGGTTAGGAGCTGAACGCGTATATCCTACACAAGGTCGTCCTAATAATGCAAACTATTTATATACTGGTAGTCGTGTAGAACATTTTATTGGTGGTAAAGATATAAATAGTCAAGGTATTATCCAAACCGTAGATCCACGACCTATTACTATTAACAACTATGCTGGTCATGCAGCTATCGACTATGAAAAGGGAGCCCCTGCAGCGGCACAAGGTAAGGGCAAAGTCGTTATCAACCATGCTGATAAAGGTTCTTCGGTGACTATGCGCAGTTCGGCAGATGCACTTAAAGGGTCTGTAAATGTAGATAACCCAAGAGGTACTTTGCAGCAGTTGGCTAATAAATTAACATATACTGGCTTTACTAAGGGTGAACGTAATTTAAATGTGAATGTTCAAGTCGATTCAGGCCTTATTAGCCCTGCATATGCTACTAAGCTTGGTACAGATAGCTTTACTGTTGATGGGAAACCTAGTATTACTGACCAAGCGGTTGTGACAGCTCGTGAAAGCGAAGTTGTTTCTGGTGCTAAGAGTGCGTTAGCTTCCTCTGTGATGCAAATGAGAGCCGATACGAATGATTTACAACGTCGCCTCGGTGATGTGCGACTCAACTCCAATAAGCATGGTGTATGGGGGAAATACATCGGTGGTAAATCTAAAATTACGGACAGCGCCTATGTAAACCAAACCTATAATATGGCGCAAGTAGGCTATGACACATTGCGTGGCGATTGGACTATTGGTGGGGCCTTGTTATATGGTACAAGCAATAGCGATTACGCTTTAGGTTCAGGGTCTGGTAAAACCGCAGGTTTAGCATTATACGGTGCAAAACAATATAATGATGGTCGTTATTTAGATGTGATTGGTAAAGTAAGTCGTTTGAAAAATGATTTCACTGTACGCAATAGCTTGGGTACAAGCTTGAGCGGAGATTACCGCAATACAGGTACCTCTTTGAGCGTTGAATATGGTAAACGGATCAAGAAAGACAATGGTTTCTACATCGATCCTAACGCAGAATTGACGCTTAGTCGATTATCTGGTGTAAACTTTGATGCTCGTACAAATACAGGTAGCACAGTGCATATTAACTCTGATGCGGTAAACTCCGTTATTGGTCGTATCGGTGTAGGTATTGGTAAGGAAAGTAAGAACAGCAATCTCTTCCTCAAAGCTGCATTAGCGCATGAATTCTCTGGTAAAATGAAAGCTACTTATAGCATGACCGGTGAGCCAACTACAGGTAGTGAAGTGAACCTTAAAGATACATGGCTAGATCTTGAGTTAGGTGGTTCATGGAGCGTACGTCCTAATACATATATTTATGGGACTTTCACTAAAAACTTTGGTGCTATCATAGACAATTCCTATCGCATTGACGCAGGGATTCGTCATAACTTTTAATTAATGGTAAATATAGCGGACACAAATAATATGGGGATGTTATTTGTTAGTACTATAGTGTTAAGGAATACTAGAATTAAATATTCATATATGTAAGGGTATATAAAAAGACCGACTACATTCCTATTGAAGGACTGTAATCGGTCTTTTAGTTTTATAGATATAAACTACTTTCAATCAGATGTCTCAAATTAAATGTAATCTAAATCTAAATCAAGATATAAATCTAAACCTAAATATAGACATAATTATATTAGAATTGTAATGTTTTGATTCTTTCCACGGCACGAATTGTATTTTCACGGCTACCGAATGCTGTCAAACGAAGGTAACCTTCACCATGAGGGCCAAAGCCAGAGCCTGGTGTAGATACGATTTGAACTTGTTCGAGCAAGATGTCGAATAATTCCCAGCTAGTCATGTTGCCAGGTGTTTTTAGCCAAATGTATGGAGCGTCCACACCGCCGTATACAGTAAGGCCGATAGATTCAAGACCTTCTTTGATGATGCGGGCATTTTCTTTATAGTACGCAATGTTTGCACGTGTTTGTTCACGGCCTTCTTTTGTGTATACTGCTTCTGCACCACGTTGGATGATGTAAGGAACACCATTGAATTTAGTACATTGACGACGGTTCCACATAGGGTTTAGCGGTTGGCTTTCACCAGATTTAGTTTTGCCAGTGACCTCTTTAGGTACTACTGCATAAGCACAACGTGTACCAGTGAAACCTGCAGTTTTGGAGAAGGAACGGAACTCGATAGCTACTTCTCGAGCACCTTCGATTTCGTAGATAGATTTTACAGTATCTTCTGCGCTGATGAAAGCTTCGTAAGCGGAGTCAAACATCAAAATGGCATCATTATCTTTACACCATTTGATCCATTCTGCTAAACGAGCACGGCTCAAAACAGTACCGGTTGGATTGTTAGGTGAGCAAAGGTATACGATGTCTACACGTTCAGAAGGAAATTCTGGAGAGAAGTTATTTTCTGCGTAAGTAGGGAGGTATACAACCTTTTGGAAGATGCCATCTACGGCTTCGCCAGTACGACCACCCATAACGTTGGAGTCTAAGTATACTGGGTACACAGGATCTGTGATAGCAATGATGTTATCTTCGCTGAATAACTCTTGGATATTACCAACGTCAGATTTTGCACCATCGGAAACGAATACTTCGTCAATAGCGATATCTACGCCTAATGGTTTGTAATCGCCATCAACAATAGCTTGACGTAAGAAATCATAACCTTGTTCAGGGCCATAACCTCGGAATGTTTCCGCTTTTCCCATTTCTTGAACAGCTTTACTCATAGCATCGATAATTGCTGGAGCAAGAGGTAATGTAACATCGCCGATACCAAGACGAATAATATCTGCATCTGGATGAGCAGTTTGGTATTCATTTACCTTTTTAGCAATATTAGCAAATAAATAAGAACCTTGAAGGTTTAAGTAGTTTTCATTGATATTAGCCATGATGACTCCTTTTTATAATCAGATTTCTCTATATATAGTAAATTATATAGAATAATGACGCAAGGACTTTCTATAGAATTTTTCCTTAATCTAAATAGTGTAAATATTTTTAGTATAAAAGATTATAATATGAGGAATTTATTACTCGTTGATTGTATTAAAGTAGAAATATAGGAAGATAGTATTCGCATAGAATTTAATTTCTTCATTATTTACTCATAAAAAGACAGTTGATATAATGAATTTATAATAATACATTGATCTATTGTGTATGATATGGGGTAGTTTTAGTAGTTATGTGCAGTGAGGTAAATTGCTATTAAGGGAGGCATTTATAATGTTAAAGTCTAAAGAGGTATATGAATTTATTTGTAAAGGTATTAATCGAAAAGATAAATTTGATGAGTTTGAAACCCTTTTTGGGCAATCTAAGAACGATACAACAGAAGATACTGTTAATATAAAAAAAGTAAAACAAAAAGATAACGATGGGGATATAAAAAGATTTGCAGCAAACTTTTATAAGGCATCTATTGTAAATTATAAAGGCTATGTACAAGGAACGTCGCAAGCGGACAAAAATCGCTATAGTGAAGTTATTGCCAGTACTCTTTTATCAAAAAATCTTTTAAGTGCATGGACAGACTTAAAGCCAGTACGACCTAATCATTTTGATACAAATCATTCTCCTTCCGAAATAGTAGATATGAAAAAGCTGCAAGGCACAAATCGTAAAGAAGAAATTTTAGCGAAATTGTTGTTTTATCAACGTGAGGTTGATGGATTAGGCTATATCTTTGATTATCAAACACCATTAAAGGTGACACAAAATGATTCTTACGGAAAAATAGATTTATTAGGCTATAACACTGATGACGATTGTTATTCTGTAATTGAATTAAAATATCGTCCATCTGGTAGTGAGGAAACTTTACTACGCTGTATTTTAGAAGCTTATACATATTATAAATTGCTTGATTTAAAACAGATTAAATCCGATGTTGATCACGCTGGCATAAAGGCTCTAAAGAAAGAATTACCTAAATATAAGCACACTGATAAGGCTGAATTAGTAATTTTATTTGATGAAAAATCTTGTACAGATGATGATGGTGGGGCAGAGACTAATTTGTTGCTTCGTATTGATCCAGTGGCAGTGGATAAACCTAACTATCCGTCCAAAACTGTTGTGTCACAACAGTATAAAGAGTGTAAAGAATTGAAGGACCTTGGTAAACGCAATCAATTACGATCTTTATGCGAAAATATTTTGAAACAAGAGCCTGAATTAAAACAAATCCGTTTTGTTGTATTACAAGCTCAAAAAGTAAGTAAAGCGCCTTATAAAAATAAAGTAGATAATTGGTCAGAAAATTTGGATCGTTTATATCGAGCAGAAACATTGCTTACCATTTCTAAGTAAAGGTTGAATATGAATATTGTTGTTCATCGTGGCACACATCAGATTGGTGGTAGTGCTATAGAAATTAGTACAGCATCTACTCGCATTATGTTAGATTTTGGTAATGAATTAAGTTTAGATGAAAAGTACACACCTATAAATCTGGATATAGACGGCGTTACAAAAGGAAAGCCGGATTGTGACGGTATTGTGATTTCTCATTATCATATGGATCACTTAGGCCAACTAACCTCTGCACTATCAGAAATTCCATTATATATGGGTGAATTAAGTAAGGAAATCGCGATAATAGGTGCTGAGTATCAAGATAGAGGTTTATACTTGCGCTTATTAGGTGCTAATACATTTCGGGGCGGAGATGTATTTTCTATTGGTGATATACGTATCAGACCTTTAGTTATCGATCATAGTGCTGCGGATAGTTATATGTTTGTCATTGAAGCAGAAGGTAAACGTGTCTTATATACAGGTGATTTCAGGATGCATGGGTTGCGCCATCACGTATTAGACAAATTAGTTAACACCTATATAGGGGAGGTTGATGTATTAATTACAGAGGGCACCTCATTGTCTAGAGACGCAGATGATTGTATATTTGAATCCACAGTATTAGACGATATTTCTTCATATATTCAAGATGGGAAATATGTTTTTGTTATGTGTTCCTCTACGAATATTGACCGTATTATGGGGATTTGGCAGAATATGCCAACTGATAAAGTACTCATTTGTGATGCTTATCAGAAAAGAATATTAGATACTGTGATTAATAATGTATATTATGAAAGTTCTTTGTATCGTAGACATGATAGCCCATTAGTTATTGATAAAGGAAGGTATCCTAAATACTATATGGAACATGGATTTGTATCCTTAGTAAGAGGGACAGAAAATTTTATTTCTAAAATTAAAGAGTTCCCTAAAGATGATGTACGTATTATATATTCCATGTGGACAGGATATATTGAGGAGAATTTAGCATTGAAAGAATTGTTAGATACATATCCATCTTATATATGTCATGCCAGTGGTCATGTCTCAAAGGACGATTTGGTTCAGTTCATAGAAATGGTTGATCCTGATATTGTTATTCCGGTTCATACTGATATCCCTGAAAAACTAAAGAGAATACTACCTAATAGAAATGTTTATGTCGTTAATGATAAAGAGCCATTTATCATATAATTCCTTTAAGAAATTCTATTTATGTTGTATAATAAAAAAAGAGCCATCAACGTGTGGTAGCGTTAGGCTCATCTTATAAACATTTTTTAGGATTGCCTAGCGTGCGAGTATTTTGTATACTCTGTTGCGTTAGGCTTTTGTCTTTATACTATTTGAATAGTGCAAAGAGTGATATTACTATAGACCAATTTTTGCGTAGTATTTTACTACGCTTTTTTATTGAAAAAATCAAAACTTTATATAGCATTAATTTTATTTCTGATATAATCTAAATGAATACATATTATAGTGCGGTTTTATATGAAAGTGGTGTCTTTATGCTGACGATTAGCAATAAGGGATGGCTTTTTACGTCTATATTAAGTGCTTTGATGGCGTTTACATCGTTGTCTACGGATATTTATTTGCCAGCTATGCCTGAGATGGGGCGTGACCTCAATGGTGATGCGGAGCTTACGTTGACGGGTTTCTTAATTGGGTTTGCGCTAGCTCAGCTTTTTTGGGGCGCCGTTAGTGATAAAATTGGTCGTAAGAAGCCACTGATTATAGGGATAGTCTTATTTATCATAGGGTCTGTGGGCTGTGCCCTAAGTTCGTCTATGCTAGAATTACTAGCTTGGCGTGTGTTTCAGGCTTTTGGTGCCTGTGTAGGACCGATGTTGTCACGGGCTATGATTCGGGATTTATATGGTCGGACTGAGGCGGCTAAAATGTTGTCTACATTGGCCATTGTTATGGCTATAGCGCCTATAGCAGGCCCAATGTTAGCCGGACATTTACTTGTATGGTATACATGGCATTCTATATTCTGGTTGCTTGTTGGTATAGGGCTTTTAATGCTCGTTGCCGTATTAGTGCTTCCGGAAACACATCCCGTAGAGAAGAGGAGCAAAAAGTCTATAGGCCATACCTATAATAATTATTGGATTTTATTACGCAATAAAGGGTTTATGAAATATACCCTATGTGTTAGCTCATTTTATATTGCCATTTATGCGTTTTTAACGGGATCGCCTTATGTATATATAGATGTGTATGAAGTGCCCAAAGAATATTTTGGTTATCTCTTTTCTGTCAATATTATTGGTGTTATGTTGTTAAGTGCTATTAATCGTCGTATTGTAAGTGCTATACGCCTTGATAGACTATTGAAATATGCCACACTATTTGCTGCTGTTTGTGTATCCATTGTTATGGGCTTGATGTTCTTAGATTACCATTCATTGTGGCTAATCGTTATTGGCTGTTTTTTATTCTTCTCTATGAACGGTATCATTGCTGCTGTAACTAATGCATTAGCTTTAGATAGAGCAGGTAGAATGGCTGGATCTGGGGCGGCACTATTAGGTGCCATGCAATATGGTAGTGGTATTGTGTCATCGTTGATACTTACCTTCTTACCAAATGATACGGCCTATCCTATGATGGGGGTAATAGCCATATTTGTAATTATCTGTGCTATTATTGCTTTTCCTGAGGATGAAAAATATAATCGTATATAATATTGGTGAAAGCAAGGACTTAAACTGAGCCCTTGCTTTCATCATTTTTTTAGGTTATAATAGTAAGGCTTATTGATGGTAAGCACTTCCTACCCCTATGTGTCGATAGGGGCATTAGTCCGAAAGAGGAGGTGATTTTGTATGAACAAATACGAAGTCATGTTTATTGTGAAACCAGCTGAAGAGGAAGCAACTAACGCTGTTATTGAAAAAGTAGAAGCTTTAATTGCTCGTGTAGGCGGCACAGTAGAAAAGGTAGATCGTTGGGGCAAGCGTCGTCTTGCTTACGCGGTGAAGAAATTCACTGACGGTTTCTATGTATTGATCAACTTTGAGGCAGCTCCTGCTGAAATCAAAGAAATCGATCGTGTATTGAAAATCAACGATGAAGTCCTAAGACATCTAATTGTTAAACACGAAGCATAATTAAAGCCTGGAGGAAAACATGAACTCTGTACAAATTCTAGGTAATTTAGCTCGTGATCCTGAAGTACGCTATACCAAAACTGGTCGTGCGGTAGCAACTTTCACAGTAGCTGCCACAAATACCTATATTGATTCCACAACAAATGAGACGAAAGAACAAACTGCTTTCATCAACTGTGTTGCATGGGGCAAACTTGGTGAAGCGGCAGGCAATCTTCGCAAAGGCAGTCGTTGCTTTGTAGAGGGTCGTTTGCAAACTCGTTCCTACGAGACTCAGGATGGTCAAAAACGGTACGTTACTGAAGTGGTGGCGAACTTTGTGGGCCAATCCCTTGATATGAATACTAATTCTTTTGAAGGTGGCTCCAATTTTGATAGTTTCAGTACAGGCGGCGATGACGAAAACATCCCGTTCTAGTGTCAGGGACTCCTACTAATTCGAAAAGGAGGATTCGCAATGAGAAGAGATAGAGGCAGAAAGCCAAGAAGAAAAGTATGCGTTTTCTGTGCAGACCATATCGATCAAATCGACTATAAAGATGTTGCTAAACTTCGTCGTTTTACGACTGAACGCGGTAAAATCTTACCTCGTCGTATTTCCGGTACTTGCGCAAAACATCAACGCAAATTGACTACAGCTATCAAACGTGCACGTGCAATCGCTTTATTGCCATTCACTGCTGAATAATTGATGAATCAAGGCGGTACAACCATTTGGTTGTACCGCCTTTTTGCGTTCTTTGGAACGGCTATATAATTTTAATGATTCTATTTTTCTAATGGATCATAAACCGAAATGGTAGAAAATTATAGTTGTAAGGAATATTAGTATGTTACGATAGTCATTAATCTCTTTGATAAAATAGTAGAGGTGCATTTTGATGTATTGTTAAGTGTGGTTTATAAATATATAATTTTTATAGATAAATATATATAATTTATTAAAAGATTATAGATTTTTTTCGAATAGGACTATAAAAATTAGATGAAGTATTATATAATAATATCTACAGTATGTATTACAGTAGAACAGTAAAATAAATCCATTGATAATGTACGCTACTATTGCAGTATTATACAATTAGTATTAATGATAAGGGAGATTGTAAGACTTTGAAAAGAGTATTAACCTTAACATTAGCCGTGGCCATCGTTGCCGGTGGCTATATGTTTGAGGCTAATGGGGCGGGAGAACAACCTTCTAAACAGGCACCATCTATATCTGAGATAAATATATATACGCCAAAAGAGCTTAATGCACGTCAGAAAGACTTGGTTGAAATCGGCCGCTATACTGCGTCTGGTGATCAAGGTGCATTAAAGAGTGTAATTGCATCTGCTATTGAGCGAGGCACGTTGACGCCACAAGAGGTGAGTATTGCCATTCGTCAACTTTACTCTGCTGCTGGCTTGAAACAAATGAATGCTGCTTTAGCTACATTTGATCAATTACGTGATGAACGCCCTGAGTTTGGCGATGAGTACGAAAAATTGGTTCCAAAGCAAACAGGACTTAGTGCTTTATTGGGGAATGGCACTAATGGGGCACCTTTAACAAAGCCGAAAGCTGAGGAAACAAAAGAGGGGGTTCAATATAATACGTTCCGTATGAAAAAACCAAAACCTCAAAATCGTAATCGTTCACGTTTAGGTAAATTGGACCGTGAATTGGTCGCTGCGGCAGCACTAGGTACTCGAGTTGGTAAAAATAATCTTTTTACTGCAGCTGAAAAGAGTTTATCTGAACTTGGCTTAAGTCAATATCAAATTGAAAATTTAGAAGCTATGATTTTCCAATAAAATGTAGACCTACTTCTTTCGGAAGTAGGTTTTTTTTTATGGCTTCTACTTTCACAGTTTTAATGATTAGGGTTAAATCCATAGAATGTAATTGACGTTTAAGGTCCCCTTTTCTATAATTAATAAGATAGGTATATGACCTGTAATAATAAATATAAACAAATATAAATATATTATTAAAAATAGATGTAAGGAGAAAGTATGCGCCTTCGTAGAAAACCATGGATTGATGAAGCTATCCACGAATATGACTCTCACATCATTTTGTCTGGCCAAGAAGAGTTTAAAGGCAAGTGGCGTGAATTATTTGAACATCCTGAGTACCCATTATATATGGAACTAGGGACGGGGAAAGGTCGCTTTATTGCGGGGATGTCTGAAGCGTATCCAAATGCTAACTTCGTAGGTTTTGAAGTACAAATGGGTGTTATCTATTATGCAGCACAAAAAATCTTTGAAGGAGAGCGAAACAATGCAAAGGTCTCTCTATTTGATATTGCAGGTATCGAAGAGATAGTGGCACCTGGAGAAGTTGATCGTTTCTATATTAACTTCTGTGATCCTTGGCCTAAGGCTAAACATGCAAAACGCCGCCTTACATATCACACATTCCTTGATCGTTATGCCCGCCTTTTGAAAGATGGTGGAGAAGTTCACTTTAAGACAGATAATGAAGGGTTGTTCATGTTCTCTCTTGAAGAGTTTAAAGCGTGTGGTTGGGAGCTTAAAAATGTAACGTATGATTTACATAGCACAGACCTTCCAAATGTAAAAACTGAGTATGAAGAGAAATTTAGTAAAAAAGGACAACCTATTTTTCGCTTAGAAGCAATTAAGCCAAAAGTTCAAAAGGAGGCTTAACATGCAAACACCGAATAAGGGGGATAGTCGGTGGGGCTCACTCTTTAAAAATGATTTACAAGGTATGCTCTTACCTATTCTTCTCATTACAATTATAGGCAGTGTAAATATCTTTAGTGCTACGTATATCAGCTCTATCTATGAAAATACGGGATTACTAGGATACTTTTTAAAACATATGACATTCTTGTTTTTGTCTATGGCGGCTGGTGTTATATTGTATCGTTACGATTACCGTAAGTTACAGAAGCCTCACATGTTGCAAAGAATTATGATTGCTACACTCATTGGTATGATTTTGGTTCTTGTGATTGGTGCAGTCATTAATGGTGCGCGTCGTTGGATTGTTATTGGGCCTGTATCGATTCAACCTTCAGAATTTGCGAAATTGGCTGCCTTGATATGGACGTCGGCTAAATTGAGTACCATGCGGAAATGGGGAAAACCAAAGCATACTAACCCTCTCATTAATTTACAAGGTTATTTTAGTGAACGTATAAGTTATATGTTGCCCATGTTAATATGGCCAATTATATTTGCAGGCTTAACAATCTTGCAACCAGATATGGGCACGACCGTACTGATTTTTGGCTTTTCCTTTGTGCTCATTTACTTAGCGGGCTTTGATGGAAAATTCTTTGGCGGAGCGTTTGCGATAGCTGGATTTCTTGGCTTTATTGCAGCTCGCATGTCACCATATCGCTGGGAACGTATTCAATCTTGGTTTGATCCTTGGCCTCATGCGCAGGATATGGGGTATCAAACAGTTCAAGGGCTGTTGGCCGTAGGTTCTGGCGGTATTTTAGGCGAAGGCTTTATGCAAGGTACATCAAAGTATTTTTACTTACCAGAAGCACATACGGACTTTGCCTTTGCTGTATGGGCCCAAGAAATGGGTTTCATTGGTGCAGTGTTTGTTGTCGTTCTGATTGCGGCTTTTACCTATTTTGGGTTCCGCATTTCTAATAAGGCTCGTGATGAATTCGGGAAATGGTTAGCAATGGGCATAACATTGCTTATCAGTGGTCAGGCTTTGTTTAACATCGCCATGGTATGCGGTATCATGCCTGTAACAGGGGTACCATTACCGTTTGTTAGTTATGGGGGCTCTTCATTATTGATGAATTTCATGGCTATTGGGTTGTTGGCAAGCATTGGTCGTCGTAATGTAGAAGGGGTAAAACAAGTTGGTACAGCTGAACCATTACCATCTTTGCGTGAAGAAACACAAAGTCGTTTTAAGCCTGCTGCTACGACGCGTACTAATAAGACAAATATGCCTGGACCGTTTAAACCACGGCCTTCTAAAAAGTCGACTCGTAGATAGACTAAATTTGAACGTTAATATCTAACGTATGTATCATAAGATAAATCTGTTTGTGTAAATTCATAGAGTATATTTAAGGACTGTACTATATGAACTTAGCATCGTTATATTGTGTGTGAGGAGAAATGATGAAAGATTATATTGATATTCAAGAACGCCCATCATGGGGCCGAATGTTACCACTTAGTTTTCAACATTTATTTGCCATGTTTGGCTCTACCGTATTGGTACCGTATTTATTAAAAGTAGACCCTGCAACAGCATTGTTTATGAATGGTATTGGTACATTATTATACTTATTCGTGTGTAAGGGTAAGATTCCTGCATATCTTGGTTCCAGCTTTGCTTTTATTGCGCCTGTAGCAGGTGTATTATCTGCTGGTCTTGGCTATGAAGCAGCAAAGGGCGCCTTCGTTATATTTGGTCTATCTTTTGTTATTTTATCTGTTCTCGTCCGTTATATTGGTACGCGTTGGATTGATAAATTATTTCCGCCAGCTGCTATGGGTGCTATCGTAGCGATTATCGGCTTAGAATTAGCGCCAGTAGCGATGAGTATGTCTGGCCTTATCGGTAATCAAGATTTAGGCATGAGCCATAGTCAAGCTGTTATTATCTCTATGTTTTCCTTAGTTGTTACCTTACTAGGAACTGTTGTGTTCCGTGGTTTCTTAGCTGTTATTCCTGTTCTTATTGGTGTTGTATCCGGTTATGTATTGTCTGCTGTGATGGGAGTTGTTGACTTCTCTGGAGTAGAAGCTGCTCCTTGGCTTTCATTGCCTCAGTTCTACGGCATGCCTGTGTTTGATATCAATGCGATTATCATGATTATGCCGGCGCTCTTCGTAGTATTTGCAGAGCATGTTGGTCATTTAGTTGTTACTAGTAATATCGTCGCTAAAGACTTGATGAAAGAGCCTGGTCTACAAAGATCCTTGCTTGGTGATGGCCTTGCAAATATTCTTTCTGGTTTCTTTGGTGCTACACCAAATACGACATATGGTGAAAACATCGGCGTACTTGCCATTACTCGTTGTTTTAGCGTATGGGTAATTGGTGGTGCTGCAGTTCTTGCGATGATTATATCCTTTGTTGGTAAAGTGGCAGCACTTATTCATGCTATCCCAGTACCTGTTATGGGTGGGGTTTCTATTCTCTTGTTCGGCATTATCGCAGCATCTGGCTTGCGTATGCTTGTAGAACGTAAGGTGGATTATACAAACCCTGTTAATATGATTCTTACATCCGTTATCCTTGTAGTAGGTCTTAGCGGCGCAGAACTTGCTGTTGGACCTGTAGTGTTAAAAGGGATGGGGCTTGCTACTGTAGTAGGTATGGCGATGAGCATTTGCTTATTGATCCTTCAAAAAACAGGCGTTGGCAACGACCAATTGAAAAAAACAGAAGTATAACCTTATACGACTTCGAGCTCTTGGCATAGAACCTTGAGATTAAAGTAAATTGACTTGTATTCAATATAATAAACGACTACTGAATCAGATTGTATCTGTGAAAGTAGTCGTTTTTATTTAGTGTCTTTATAATTTATCCTCAATATTGTATAATGAACATATAAGTTGCATAAAATTAATTATAGAGAGGAGGGCCTATGGAGTTTTTAATATGGATGGCTATCGGTGTTTCCTTGATGGCTGTAGAACTCGTAGTACCAGGCGGTATTTTAGGTCTTATCGGTTATTGCGCATTCCTTTGGGGCGTTTATGTAGCTCTTGGGGAAGGTACGGTAGCATTGTATGCCGTACTAGGATTAACAGCCTTGTTAATTGTCATTATCATCGTGTTCTTTAATCACTTTGAAAAGACTTGGATAGGCAAATTGTTTACTTTAGGGCAACGATCTACGACAAAAGCTGGTTATATATCTAATGATGTATTAGAAGATTTGGCTGGCAAGGAAGGCGTAGCTCATACAACACTACGCCCTGCAGGTATTGCTAAAATTAATGGTAATTTGGTAGATGTTGTGACCGAAGGTGACTTCATCGATGCCGGTTCACCTATTGTGGTACTTCGCGTTGTAGGTGGCCGCAATATTGTTAGAAAGCGTGATTAAGCTTTCGCAACATCGTTGTAAATAATGGAGGTTATTATGGATGTAGGTATTTTAATTTTGATTCCCATTTTGCTGATTGGTATTATGGTATTCTTATATGTTGTGCCATTAGGGCTTTGGGTATCTGCTCTAGCAGCGGGCGTTAACGTAGGTATCTTTACACTTGTAGGTATGCGCTTACGTCGTGTAAATCCGTCTCAAATCGTAATGCCTTTGATTAAAGCTAATAAAGCTGGTCTTGATGTGAATGTAAATCAGTTGGAAGCGCATTACCTAGCTGGTGGTGACGTTGACCGCGTTGTAGACGCTTTGATTGCCGCTGAACGGGCATCTATTCCATTGACCTTTGAACGTTCCGCAGCTATCGACCTCGCAGGTCGTGATGTATTGGAAGCGGTTCAAATGTCCGTTAATCCTAAGGTTATTGAAACTCCAATTATCTCTGCAGTAGCAAAAAATGGTATCGAATTGAAAGTTCGTGCTCGTGTAACTGTACGTGCTAATATCGATCGCCTCGTTGGTGGTGCTGGTGAGGCTACAATTATTGCCCGCGTAGGTGAAGGTATCGTTACGACCGTAGGTTCCTCTGAAGAACATACAGATGTATTGGAAAATCCAGATCACATTTCCCGTACTGTATTGGGTAAAGGCCTTGATGCGGGTACTGCATTCGAAATCTTGTCCATCGATATCGCTGACGTAGACGTGGGACGTAACATTGGCGCTCAATTGCAAACTGACCAAGCGGAAGCGGATAAGAAAATCGCTCAAGCTCGTGCGGAAGAACGTCGTGCAATGGCTGTTGCTACAGAACAAGAAATGCGTGCTAAAACACAAGACATGCAAGCTAAGGTTGTGGAAGCACAAGCTGAAGTCCCTAAAGCATTGGCAGAAGCTTTCAGAAATGGTAATCTTGGCGTTATGGATTACTACAATATGAACAATATTATTGCAGACACTAAAATGCGTGAAAACTTAGCAGATGGTGAATAGGAGTAGCTATGGACTCTATTTTGTCTTCAGTGCTATCCATCTTTTCGCATAATCCAATCTTTGTTTTAGGTATCATAGCGTACATTGCTTTTTCCATTATAAAAAATAAGAATACTGAAGAGTCTGAAGAGTCTGAAGAGTATGATGAGTATGAAAGCTCTAGTGGCGGAACTTGGGAAGATATGGAGCGCGAATATGGCATCTCCATAGAACGCAAGGTAGATGAACCGTCTATGGATGATTTGTCTAAGGTTGATGACTTTTATCGGGACTCTTATGAAGATAAACCGATTGTAAATCAGCAACCAGAAGCACCATCGAAAACTATGGAGGACATACATTTCAATGAAGAGGCTGCAGCAGCTCAACGAGATATTGAAGCCTTATCAATGAAAAGTTCCAGTAGCACTCCAAGTTATACTACCAGTAAGACTCGCTTAGATAGAGAAGCTGTTACGGGGCCGACCTTAAGTGAAAGACTAGCTGAGTTTAAACGAGATAAAGTAGCTAAAGAGGGGCAAGTTCTTATTGAAAATGTAGGCATTACAACTGCGCCTACTGCTCTAGCTGCGACTTCAACTCGCGGTCGTAAATCTAATCATGCTTTAAAAGAGGGCATGAAATGGTTCATCATTTTAAGTAAACCTAAAGCTCTTGAACGTAGATACCGTTAATGAAGTAATCTATTTATAAGTGTATAAACCAATTATGGTTTTATTGGAATATAAATAATAATGGATTGTGCACTGATGTGGTATAGCAACCATACTGTCACATATCATAATGTGGGGCATATAATTACATATTGAAAGAGGTTCCTATTGGTCACCTATGTGACTATTAGGAACCTCTTTTTTATTGTTTTTTCCTAGTGAAACTTTCACAATAATAGGGGAAGGAGTTCGTTTATAAGGAAAGGTAAAATTATGTATCGAAATGTGCGTGTTATACCAAAACAGTTGTTGTACCAATTATATATAGAGAAGCAATGGAGCGTTCGCGATGTGGCGGATTATTTTCAATGTAGTGTTGATACCATCATGCGCCGTATGAAAGCGTACGATATCGAACGGAGGCCTCTGAAGAAAGAAATCAATATGGTCCATGTACAAGCTTTGTATGAGACCGGTAAGTGGTCGCTCCATTCATTAGCAAAGCGTTATGATGTGTCTATTACGACGATAGCGAATCGCTTGAAAGAATATGGATTGGCTTGTCAGCAATCAAATAAAAACGTCTCTATAGATGTAGTACGTATATGTAGGGCTTATAAAAGTGGAAATAGTACAGATGCCATTGCTCGTATGTATGGTATATCGCGATGGAAAGTTCACCATGTATTGCGGCATATGGGGAATTGCTTACTTCCTAAAGTTCGAAAGCCTATGCGCGTAGAGGAGATGGCTTATTTATATATTCATCATCACATGAGTACAGATGACATTGGCCTAGCTTATGGGATACGTGGTTCTACAGTGGCAATTTATTTGCGAGAGCAAGGTATAGAAATAAGGGCAAATACTCTTGATCTAGACGAAAATAAGATTAAAAAACTCCGTGCTCAAGGTTATGGAGTTGCAAAGATTGCACAGGCGATGGGTTGCTCTACCTCTGCTGTGCGAAAGCGTCTAGCTATGAAAAAATATATCTCTCCTTGATGTAGTGTGGTAGATACTATATACTTAAATTTATACAATGATGGGAGGAATATTATGCTCGAAATTATATCTGCTTTAACACCGTTTTTATTACTGGGCTTAGTGGCTGCTGGTTTATCTCGCCTTTCTGGGGTAGCCTTATCTATGGTTGTAGTACCAACTTTATTGATTTGGGGTGCAACTGCGGTTGACGTAATCGCCTTTATGTTGCTCTTTGTGGTGTACAACAACTTCACTATGGAAACACAAGATATTCGTTTAGATTATAAAGATCTTGTCTTATTCCCTAAATGGCGCTTGTGCATTCCCTTTATTTTGAGTTTGGTGAGCGCTTTCTTTGTTCCTGCTGCAGGCATTGCTGTTTTTATGGCTTGCTTTGTTTTAGAGTTATTGGCTACTGTGTATAAACGCATTCCTGAAAATAAACGACCTCGTTTACAGCGCGTAATAGTAGCATCGATTTTGAGTGCTGTTGCAACAGCTGTAGGTGCTTATATAGGTCCTAAAATTCCTAGTGAATTCTACTTTGTCTGTGTAGGCGTAGCCATTTTAATCGTTACGGACTTTGCATGGTATGCCGGCAAGCATAGAGATGCTTTTAGAAACGTATGGGATAGCATTTGGGCTGGTTTTAATATATTCTTAGGCATGTTTGGCATAGAGGCTTCATATTATCCAGCTGCACTTACGCGATCTATTCCAAATCCAATGGATCGCATGTTGCCTATGGTTACTGTAGTAGGTGGCTATGCAGGCCTTATGGTAGTATTCGGCTTTTATAACATTTTTTCTATACCGTCTTTAATTACGGCCATCGGTGCTGCTATAGGGATACGCCTCTTTGGTATGTATGAATTCCCTCGAAATGGCAGTTTCTCTTATTTGGCAATCGGTTTTGCCGTGGCTGCTGTAATTTGCTTGTACCTCGTATCTCCGACACCAGTTGGTTTTGATCATATTAATACCTTGGTTTCTCAACCAATTGGTCAATAATGATAGATAATGTAAGTCTGTTGATATATTTTAATAAGTTCTTTAGTTGCTTTTACATAGGAGCCAATTGGATTATAATGTGTGATGTATCTCATATATTGTATTGAAAATTAAGTTCATATTAGAATGTGAAAGGAGTTGATGCTATATGGCAGAAACAATTGAAACAAGACCATTCCCTCCATTCTTACCAAAGAAGGCAACAGTCATGATGATGGGCACATTTCCTCCAGAACAATCAAAACGGGCTATGGAATTCCATTATCCAAATTTCCAAAATGATATGTGGCGTGTATTTGGCCTCGTATTCTTTGATGAAAAAGATCATTTTAGAAATGGTGAGGAAAAAGCGATGGATCCTGAGAAGATCAAAGCCTTTTTGTCTGAAGCTGGAATTGCATCTTGTCCTACTGTTTTGAAAGCTATTCGCGAAAAAGGGAATGCATCTGATGCATTTCTTAAGGTCGTTGAACCAGTTCCACTTGCAGACGTACTGGAGCAAATCCCTGACTGTAAGCATATTGGTACAACAGGCGGCAAGGCTACGGAGATTTTATTGAGCCTTTTACCAGAAAAGGTTAAATTACCTAAAACTGGTGAAACAATTCCTTTTGTATTTAATGGTCGGGAATTGACATTGACACGTTTGCCATCTACATCACGTGCCTATCCGTTGAGTCTACCGAAAAAGGCTGAAGCGTACAAGAATTTCTTCAAAGCTTGTGGTCTAAAAACAAAATAAATATTTAAAGTAGCACCTTTAATAGTTGGCTTTGAGTCTTTTGGTCTCATCTGTCGCTATTGAAGGTGCTTTTATATCGTAAAAATATATGAGGTATTAAAATGGAAATTAATGCATATTTATTGTGAATATGTAGTTTGTTATAAATAAAATTGATGAGATATATAATATTTTAATTCTTGTTTTTTATAATGAGAGGTTTATAATTAACCGTTGTCGCAAACTGGTTGACAATAATTTAAAAAATGGAGTTGATAATATGGATAAGGCTAAGGAGGCCTTGTGGACAAAATCCTTTGTCCTTGATACTTTGATTAATTTCTTAGTATTTTTAATTTATTATTTATTAATCGTTATTATTGCGGTTGTAGCAAAAGATAATCTTCATGCTACGGCTAGTCAAGCGGGACTTGCTGTTGGTATATATATTATTGGCACCGTTGTAGCCCGTTTGTTGGCAGGGCGGTTTATCAGTATCCTAGGGTGTCGCAAGATGCTCTATTTAGGGTTATTGATTTACTTGATTTCAACGGCTATGTATTTCTACACACCTAATTTACTAATGCTTGATAGTGTTCGTTTCTTAAATGGTTTTGCTTATGGTATTACATCTACTGCTACAAGTACTATCATAGCTGCTATTATTCCTACGTCACGCCGTGGGGAAGGGATTAACTATTATGGTTTATCTACCTCTCTAGCAGCTGCAGTAGGGCCATTCTTAGGTATCTTGATGCTTCATAGTCTTGGTTATGATTTCATCATCGCATTCTGTGTTGCACTTATCATCCTCTGTGGTATTGGCTCAGTAATCATGAAATTTAATGAACCTAAACTTGGTATCGAATCTGAAGCACATAAGGGCATTAGAATCTCGGACTACATTGAACCACGGATGAATTCAATCAGTCTTGTTTCCATTCTAGTCGGTTTTGCCTACTCTGGTGTTATTGGCTTTATGGCAGCCTACACAAAAGACCTAGATCTTATTATGGCAGGTACCTTCTTCTTTGTTGTATATGCTGTAGTTATTACTATAACAAGACCATTGCTTGGCATTGTGTTTGATATGAAAGGGGAAAACTTTGTTCTTTATCCTTGTTTTGTATCCTTAGCACTTGGTATTTTCTTATTATCCATCGCTCACTCCACATGGCTTGTGCTTTTATCGGCTGTGTTTGTTGGTCTTGGATATGGTACATTTATGTCCAACGGACAAGCTGTTACTGTTAAAATAGTACCTGTTCATCGTATTGGTGTTGCTACATCCACATACTTCATTGCCTTGGACATGGGGCTAGGCTTTGGCCCCTATATTTTAGGGGCTGTTAAAGAGGTTGTAGGTTATACTAGTATGTTCCATGTAACCGTTGTTGTGGCGCTCCTTGCACTAGTTGCTTATTATTTATTATATGGTCGTTATGTGGGGACTGAAAGAGATCTTTCTTTAAAAGCTCGCGCTGAAGAGGAAGAAATTAGAAATCGTAAGCGTAATAATAAGCTTGCGTAATATGTAAATTAAAAGGACTATACGAGCCTAGGCTCGTATAGTCCTTTTGGTTATCTACTACTGCTTTGCTAATGCTATTATTTTTCAATATTTACAATATTAACGATAACTTCAACAGCTTTTTTCATATCATCGATACATGCGAATTCATGACGGCCATGTAGGTTTTCTACGCCTGTAAAAATATTTGGTGTAGGAATGCCCATGAAGGAGATTTTGGATCCATCTGTGCCACCGCGAATAGGATCACAAATAGGTGTAATCCCAGCTTTTTCCATTGCTGCTTTGGCTACATTTACACATTCCATATTATCTTTGATGACATCGTACATGTTGTAGTATTGGTCTTTTACAGATACTTCACATACTTCACGACCATATATTTCGTTCAATGTTTGACCTGCTTGTAAGAAAAATGCTTTTTTCGCTTCAAACAATTCCTTATCATGGTCGCGGATAATGTAGTTCATTTTACCGGTATCTACTTGTGTTTCCATGCTCATGAGCATAAAGAAGCCTTGGCGACCGCAGGTGTGCTCAGGAACAGCTGCTCCTGGCAATAAAGCGTCAAATTGCATAGCTAGTTTAGCACAGTTGATCATAATGCCCTTGGCTGTGCCTGTGTGAACAGAAACGCCTTTCAGGGTAACAGTACCGCCAGCTGCATTAAAGGTTTCGTATTCAAGTTGTCCTAGACTTTCACCATCGATAGTGTAAGCATAGTCTACAGGAAATTGTTTAACATCGAAGTGGTCCGCACCAGTACCAATTTCTTCGTCTGGACCGAAAGCACACATGATTTTACCATGTTTGATTTCTGGATGAGCTACGAGGTAGGTGAGAGCTTCCATGATTTCACAGATTCCAGCCTTGTCGTCTCCACCGAGGAGTGTTAAACCATCGGTTACAACTAAGGATTTGCCAATATAATTTTTTAGATTTGGGAAATCTGCACGTCGGGTGAAGATTTGGTGCTCTTCGTTGAGGCAAATATCACTACCATCATAGTTTTCTACGATACGAGGCTTAATATTATCTGCGTTATAATCAGCTGTATCCATATGGGCAATGAAGCCGATGGAAGGAGCTTTCTCATCAGTGTTAGCATGTAATGTGCCGATGACAAAACCATTTTCACGATTATAAATAACCTCATCTAAACCTATTGCCTTTAAATCGGGAACGAGCACATTCGTAGCAAAGTCTACTTGAGTTTGAGTACTAGGAATGCTTGTACTTTCCTCATTAGACCGTGTATTTATGCTCGTATAGCGTACAAAACGTTCGACCATTGATTCCATAATGAAGCCTCCTCGTAAGTAAACATACGTGTTATACAGGGCAGTATACGATACCGTTACATAATAGAGATTCTTAATATACTTTCATTGTAGAACAGGGACGCCAAAAATGCAAAATAATTATTTATAGGGGGTGTGTTGTTTTATTCGCATAGTGCATAGAAAACCATTGAACCATGTGTAGTACCGTGTTAGTATAAAGGTGAATAGTTATACGTTTGTACTTTTTCTGTTAGGAGGTTTTATTATGTCGGACGAGGTTCGTTCCATTCCGCCCATAGAACCGGTGTTAGATCCTAAGAAAGATTACGTAGAGATTAACTCATATGTAGTATTCTGGGGCTTGTTCTATGCGGCAGTTTTCACACTGGCTGTTGGCTATTTATGTTTGAAAATCGGTCAAACAGTAGATGCTTTTGCACCAGTATCTGTACTTGCTATGGGTACAGCAGTTATTTTAAAGCGGCAAAATGCTTTTGCCGAAACGGTACACATTCAAGCTATCGCTAGTTCTAGTACGAACACATTGGCAGGGGCTATGTTCTTCTTGCCAGCTCTTTACATCTGGAATGTAACAGATGTATCCTTTGTACAAATGGCGATTCCTATCATTCTTGGCGGCGTTTTAGGTGTTTTATTATGCGTTATGTTCCGTCGCTATTTCGTTGAGGAAATGCACTATGTGTATCCGTTCCCAAGTGGTCGTGCTGCAGCGGAAGTATTGATGAGTAATGAAGGTAGCAAAGCAAAACTCATGCTTGGCTCTGGTTTAATTGCTCTTGTGTATGACTTTATTCTCAATAGTTTGGGGTGGTGGCAAGAGGTTATTCGCACTGCTACCTTTAAGTGGGGGGCAGCCCTTGCAGATCAAACTAAGCTAACCGCAGCGGTAGATACTGATGCAGCATTGCTTGGCCTTGGTTATTTTACGGGACTTCGCTATGCGGCTATCATTGCAGCCGGTTCTTTCTTCTCTTGGTTTGTATGTATTCCGATTGTGTACTATTTAGCGCCTGAACATATCATGCAAATTGGCGGCCATGCAGTTCCATTAGGGGAGGCCCCAATTCGCAAGGTATTCCTTGATTATGTTCGTCATATTGGTATCGGCATGCTCGCTATGGCAGGCATCATCGGTCTAATTACAATGTCTAAAGTGGTAGCAAATGTTGTTAAAAATGCAGTGCTTGACATCTTTAGTTCTAAAACTGTAGATGTTAATTTGCTTCGTACACAACGTGACGTACCTACATCTTGGATTGGTGCTGGTATCTTGTTATGTACAGTTTTATTTGCAGCATATTTCCATTTTATGTATGCTGAAAGCTTCGGACAAACAATTGTAGCGTTCTTAATCGTTCTTATTATGTCCTTCCTATTGTCTGTAGTGGGGATTAGCTCCATCGCTTATACAGGTACAGAACCGGTTTCAGGTATGACAATCTTTATGATTATTATCTCCGCTGTATGCTTAACCGCAGCAGGTATGACTGGTAAGGTCGGTATGATAGCAGTCCTCATGATGGCATCCTTTATTGGTACTACTATTGGGATGGCTGGTAACTTTATGTCTGAGCTTAAGGTGGCACATATGACAGGTGCTACACCTAAGAAAATGGAACAATGGCAAATCGTTGGTACTATTCTTTGTGCCGTACTTTCTGTAGGTGTTATGATTCTTTTGAACGATGCTTATGGATTTGTAGGAGATCACGCATTAAATGCACCTCAAGCGAACGCTATGGCTGCCATCATTGAGCCAATGATGACTGGTGGTAGTGCTCAATGGCCTCTATACATGGCTGGTGCATTATTTGCAATTATCTTGTGGATGGTAAGAGTTCCACCGTTGGCATTTGCCTTGGGCACATACTTGCCAATGGAAATTAATACACCATTACTTATCGGAGGTTTGATTGCGTATCTTGTACAAAATAGTACAAAAGACAAAGAATTGGCAGATCTTCGCTTCTCCAAAGGTAGTACAATTGCCTCTGGTCTCGTAGCCGGTGGTGCTATTGGATCCTTGTTCAGTGCGGTACTTCGCATTGCAGGTGTTGATGTATTCGCTCAAGCTTGGGTAGAAACACCTGAAGCGACATACCTCAGTATCGTAATGTATTTATTACTCTGTACGTTCTTGTACAAGGTAGCTATGTATATAAAAGCTAAACATGCTAAATAAATTACATACTATATATCCTAAATGAATTGAATAGCTTATTTATTCTATAAATAACCAGGAATCCTCCATTTTGGGGATGACCGCCTTTATCAAGTTTCATCTATGCTTGGTAAAGGCGGTCTTTTTATATACTTAGGAATGTTATTTTCGATATAGCTAAAAACTATATCAATTCAATACCTATTGGTATAGTTGGATTTATTGACCCTTACTATATCGAATGTTATCATAAAACTATAATACCTTTAGAGGTATTATTTTTATTATGCTCATAAGTGTAAGTATAAATATATTAGTTAATTAAGAAGAACTCTGTTTCTAGATAGAACGGAGAGAAGTAAGGGTAATAATATGAAATTTAAGAAAATAGCAGCTCTATTAGGGGCTTTCACCATTGCTAGTAGTTTATTAATCGCTGGCTGTGGCAATACAAGTAATAGCCAAAAGGTATGGCGCGTTGGTACTGATGCGACCTATGCACCATTTGGTTTTAAAGATAAAGATAGTGGTAAATTAGCTGGTTTTGATATTGATATTATTAATGCTATTGCAAACGAAGAGGGCATAGAAGCAGATATTCAAAATCTAAACTTTGATGCGCTTTTACCAGCATTACAAAGTAATACCATCGACATCGCTATTTCGGATATGACTATTTCTGAAGAACGAGCAAAATCCGTTGATTTTAGTAAACCGTACTATATTGCAGGTAATGGTCTCGTTGTGAACATTGATAACACCAATATTAACAGCTTTAAGGATCTAGAAGGGAAACGCATTGGTGTTTCTATTGGTTCTACTGGTGCAGAGATTGCTAGCAAGATTCCAAATGCCGAGGTACGTCAGTTTAATATCATCGTCGATGCTTTCTTAGAACTACAAAATAAAGGCGTTGATGTAGTTATCAACGATACACCAGTAAACGAATATTATGTTAATGGTAAGGGCAAAGGTATCGCAAAGGTTACTGGAGAGGACTATGATGCGGCACCACTAGGTATTGCTGTGAAAAAAGGCAATACAGAGTTGCTTAACAAAATCAATGATGGTTTGGCTAAGATCAAAGCAAATGGTAAATACGCAGAAATTTATAAGAAATGGTTTGGTAAGGAGCCTCCAGCAGAGGTATTAAAATAGTTTGTAGATAGTACCAGAATGTATTATTTGATATAATATGCTAGGTAAGCCTCGTGTTATATGAGGTATGTATAGAATGGGTGATATGATGGCTAAACGAAGTGCATTTTTAGATATTATTAAGGAAAAGGGCGCCCTCGTCTTAGATGGAGCTTTAGGGACCGAATTAGAGCGTTATGGCTGTGATATTCAACATAAGTTGTGGTCTGCTAAAGTTCTCATGGATCAGCCAGATATCATTAAGAAAATACATATTTCTTATTTAGCTGCTGGTGCCGATATCATTCAAAGCTCTGGCTATCAAGCGACAGTAGCAGGCTTTAAAGGTTTAGGTTATGGCACGGAAGAAGCGATAGAGCTCGTTAAACTATCTGTTCGTATAGCTGTGCAAGCTCGTAATGAGTTTTTAGAAGCAAAGGCGAATGGGGCGCTTACATTGCGTGGTATTAAGCTTGGTGAAGAGACTCCTGAGGGGGTTAAATATTTTTCTGAAGGTGCTTTACCTAAACCGTTGGTGGCAGCCTCTGTAGGTCCTTATGGCGCTTTCTTGGCAGATGGTTCTGAATACCGTGGGTATCCTGATGTACAAACAGAATATCTAGAGGTATTCCATATTCCTCGATTAGCGTTATTCTGTGAAGAAAATCCAGATATATTATCCTTTGAAACCATACCGTCTTATGCTGAAGCGATCGCTATTGCGAGAGCTATGTCTGATCCGTTTACATCCAAAGGTATTCCTGCATGGATTGCTTTTTCCTGTAAAGATGGGCACCATGTTTCTAGTGGCGAAACCATTATTAAATGTGCACAAATGATCGACAAGGTACATCCTATTACAGGGATTGGCATTAATTGTACTAAACCGGAATATGTAGAATCATTGATAAAAGATATTCGTACTGTTACAGATAAACCGATTGCTGTATATCCTAATCTTGGTGAAAGCTATGATAGTAAAACTAAAACTTGGTATGGCGATGCTGCATCATTTGTAGACTACGTTGAAGTATGGCGAAAAGCTGGAGCTGAAATCATTGGTGGCTGTTGTAGAACAACACCTGAAATTATCGGTGATATTGCAAAGAAAATTCACAACTAATATAGTGTGATATACAAAAAGCTATTCGAGTATAATTCGAATAGCTTTTTCTTTATATGCAAATAAAAAAGCAGTGCGAAAGCACTGCTTTTACTATGGCGGAGAGACAGGGATTTGAACCCTGGGTACGGGATAACCGCACACATGATTTCCAATCATGCTCCTTCAGCCGCTCGGACACCTCTCCATGTATTCTGTTGTGTAACAGGTACTTGTATAGTATATGAAAAAGTTAGATTTATGTCAAGCAAAAAAATAGTAGAATTATTGCATATTTACAAGGCTTTTAAAATATAGTATTTGATTTCAATAAATGGATATAAATCAAAAAACATAGCCTGGTTTTAGGCGTATAAAATCTGGTATATAAAAAGAAAAAGCCGCCTAAATAGGCGGCTCTTGTATTAGAATACGTCTTTAATTTCAGCAGCTTCAATGGACGCTTTTATATCGTCTGCCATTTTTTCAATTAATGGAAGATCTTCTTCTTTCAAAGAGGATTTGATATCTAGTGGTTCGGAAACGATTTCAATGTCTTTGAAGTCATTTTCGAAATGGGAAACCATTGTTTTCATAGCAGCAGAAGCCCAAGAGTGGTTACCGATGATGGATACCTTATGGTTTTGGAAGTTAAGGGCTTTTAATTCATGGATAAAGTTTTCCATAGTAAGGTATAGATTCAAGTTATATGTAGGTGCGATAGTTACCAAGTTAGTATATTTCCAAGCATCGGAAATGATGTAGGAAGCATTAGTTTTGGAAACATCGTAAATTCTGATATCTGTAACGCCACGTTTAGATAGTTGTTTAGCCAATTGTTGAGCAATAGCACGAGTATTGCCGTACATGGAACCAAAAGCGATAACAACACCTTTTTTCTCAGCTGTATAGCTGGACCAATGTAAGTATTTGTGCGTGATATATTGGATAGATTCAGGGGTGCGCCAGATTGGACCATGAAGTGGAGCAATCCGTTTGATATCAAGGCTAGAAATTTTGCGAAGCGCATTTTGTACTTGTGGTCCGTATTTACCAACGATATTTGTATAGTAACGGCGAGCTTCCTCTTCGTATGTAGCTACGAAATCGGTTTGATCAGCAAAGATATTACCATTAACTGTACCGAATGTACCAAAAGCATCTGCAGAGAACAATGTGCCTGTAGATTTTTCGTATGTACAAGTTACTTCAGGCCAGTGAACCATAGGCATAGTGTAAGAAACTAAAGTATGTTTACCTAAACAGATTTCATCGCCTTCTTTAATTTGATGGTATTGTTCTGGTTTTGGAGTGTTATAGAATTGCTCAAACATGCGGAATGTTGTAGCATTACCTACCATTTTACAATTTGGATACCGTTCCAATGTTTCCAATAATGTTTGGCAATGATCAGGTTCCATATGGTTTACGACGATGTAATCAAGTTCACGACCATTTAAGAGGTGAGTCAAGTTGTCGAAGTACTCTTCACGAATTTCAGCATCTACAGAGTCTACCACACAAGTTTTTTCATCGTCGATGAAATAGCTGTTATAGCTAACACCATTTGGAATAGGAAATAAGTTTTCGAAACGTTCTGTTGTCCAGTCATTACTACCAATCCAGTAGATATTATGAGTCATTTTCTGAGCACAATGCATAATAAAATCCTTTCTTAACCCACACTAGGTATGTATAGCTTTACATGAGAACTCATGTCTGTAAATATAGTATCAATTTATAATACTAATATTTTCGAAAAAAATCAATATTGAAAAAGCCTACTTGAAGAAGTAGGCTTTCACATGAAAGTTCATAGTGACCAATTATTTGAAGTATTTTACACCAGATGTAAAGATTGGCATTTCTAGTTGGCCAGGAATATTTTTGCTAATGCCTGCACCACAGCGTTCGGAGTGTGCCATTTTGCCAAATACGCGACCATCAGGGCTATAAATACCTTCGATAGCAGCTACAGACTGGTTAGGATTGAAGCGACTATCCATGGAGGCGATACCATCAAAGTCTACATATTGTGTAGCGATTTGGCCAGTTTTATTGAACTCTAACACTTGTTGAGGAGACGCTATAAAGCGACCTTCGCCGTGAGAAATTGGTACCGTGTAAATTTCTCCAGCTTTAGCATCACTCATCCAAGGGGACTTTGTGGAAATAACTTTCGTATTAACCATGCGAGATAAGTGACGACCAATCGTGTTGTATGTCAATGTAGGATGATCTGCAGTTAACGTTTCAATATGTCCACCAGGTAATAAGCCTAACTTGATGAGCGCTTGGAAGCCGTTACAAATACCTAATACAAGGCCATCTTGTTTGTACAAGAGGTTTTCTAAACCTTCTGCAAGGTATGGGTTGCGGAAGAGGGTGGCTATGAATTTACCAGAACCATCTGGCTCATCACCGGCACTGAAACCTCCTGGGAACATAAGAATTTGAGACTCTGCTAATTTAGCTTTGATTACGTCGATAGATTCTTTTAATTGTTCTGGAGTTTGGTTGCGGATAAGCACGATATCTGTTTCTGCACCAGCCCGTTCAAAGGCGCGAGCAGAGTCAAATTCACAGTTTGTGCCAGGGAATACTGGAATAAGAACTTTTGGTTTGGCACCTAGGGAGGCGCTGCGAGGTTTAGCGTGTTGATCATGAATGTAAGCGACTGCTTCACCAAAGCCGTTTGGTGCATGCATAGGGAAAATATCGTTTAGAGGTGCTTCATAAGCAGCTTGTATTTCTTTGAGAGAAACAGATTGTCCTTCCCATTCGATAACAGGTGTGGCTTGGGTTACGCCGATAACTTTCACATCAGGTAATTCTAAAAGATAATTAACAGCCGTAATATCTACTTCAACGATGAAGGAACCAAGGGCTGGTTGGAAGATACCACGTTCAGCGTATTTATCGAATTTAACACCGATATTGTTGCCGAGCGCCATTTTTGTGACTGCTTCAGGAATGCCGCCTTGATCAACTACATAGGCAGAGTAAACGCGACCTTTTTCAATTTGTTCTTGTAGTGTATCGCAGTTTTCTTTGAATCGATCCCAATCAGGGGTGTCATCGTATGTACGAGGTACATCGAAGAATACGAGGCGGTGATCCACGCCTTTAAGGTCTTGGCTTACAATATTATCTACATGAGCTGTACCAACCGCAAAGGATACGAGGGTAGGGGGAACGGTAAGATCCATAAATGTACCGCTCATAGAGTCCTTGCCGCCGATAGCACCGATTTCAAGTTCTTTTTGTGCTTTATAAGCACCAAGTAAAGCTGCTACTGGCTTACCCCAAGATTCTTTAGAGTTGAGGCGTTCAAAATATTCTTGTAATGTTAAGTATGCGTCTTCTCGGCGACCGCCAAGAGCTACTAATTTTGCTACAGATAAAAGTACTGCATATTGCGCACCATGATAAGGGCTCCATGCAGATAACTCAGGCACAAAACCATGAGTCATAATACTAGCCGTTGTAGTTTCACCGTTTAGAACCGGTAATTTAGCAACCATGCCTTGGGTAGGCGTTTTTTGGAATTTGCCACCGAATGGCATGAGGACAGTATTGGCGCCTACAGTGCTGTCAAAGCGTTCTGCTAAGCCTTGTTGGGATGCTGCATTTAAATCGGATACGGCTGCAAGCCATTTTCCCTTGAAGTTATCTGCACTAGCAGAACCGCGCAAGAAGTAGGATCGATCTGCAGGAGCTTTTACGATAGCTTCTTGTTGTTGATTAGCACCATTTGTATTTAAAAAGTCGCGGCTAATATCTACAATTGCTTCGCCATTCCAGTTCATAACAAGGCGATTTGTATCAGTTACATCTGCCACAACTGTACACTCCAAGTTTTCTTCGTCGCAGTATGCTTTGAATGCCTCTACATCAGAAGCATCGATGACACAGGCCATGCGCTCTTGGGATTCAGAGATGGCTAACTCTGTACCATCGAGGCCAGCATATTTTTTAGGGACTAAGTCGAGATTGATTGATACACCATCAGTTAGTTCACCGATAGCAACAGATACACCACCTGCACCGAAGTCATTACAACGTTTGATAAGTGTCGTTACTTCGCCACGACGGAATAAACGTTGGATTTTGCGCTCTGTAAGAGCATTGCCTTTTTGGACTTCTGCACCGCATGTGGAGAGAGATTCAACGGTATGTTCTTTAGAGGAACCTGTAGCGCCACCACAGCCATCACGGCCAGTTTTACCACCTAGCAATACTACCACATCGCCTGCAACTGGTACCTCACGGCGAACTTGGTTGCGAGGTGCAGCACCGATAACTGCGCCGATTTCCATGCGCTTTGCTACGTAGCCAGGATGGTAATATTCTTTTACTTCACCTGTAGCAAGGCCGATTTGGTTGCCGTAAGAGGAGTAACCACGAGCTGCTTCTTGGGTGATCTTTCTTTGTGGTAATTTGCCTTCCAATGTATCTTCAAGTTTTGTATGTGGATCGCCAGAGCCTGTGATGCGCATAGCTTGGTATACATAAGCGCGACCGCTCAACGGGTCGCGAATACAGCCACCTAAACAGGTAGCTGCGCCCCCAAATGGTTCGATTTCAGTAGGGTGGTTATGGGTTTCGTTTTTGAATAGTAACAACCATTCTTCAGTCTTGCCATTTACATCGACAGGGACGATGATTGTACATGCATTGATTTCATCAGATTCATCGAGATTTGTAAGTCCTCCAGCGTGGCGTAATTCTTTTACAGCCAATGTAGCGATGTCCATGAGGGAGCGAGCTTTTTTCTTAGTCGTGTAGAGCTCAGCACGGCCTTCCATATATTCTTCGAGGGCTTCCTTTATAGAACCGGTGAAGCGGCTGTCTTCAATGGTAATATCTGTTAACTCGGTCATAAAGGTAGTGTGACGGCAATGGTCAGACCAATATGTATCGAAGAGGCGAATTTCTGTAATCGTAGGATCGCGGTGCTCCACCTTTGCGTATTGTTGTCTAATCATTTGAAGGTCTGCCAATGTCATAGCAAGGCCATAGTTTTTGATGAGGGCTTCTAAATCATCATCGCTCATCATAGTAAAGCCATCGATTGTTGCTACCGGTTTTGGATCTTCTAAATCGAGCGCTAATGTATTTGGTACGTCAAGGCTCGCTTCGCGGGAATCAACAGGGTTAATGTAGTAGGCCTTGATGGTATTTTCTTGTTCTTTTGTAAAGGTGCCTTCGATAGCATATACGCGAGCACAACGCACGATGTGGCCGGATGTAAGTGTGAGCATTGAAATACATTGCTCTGCGCTATCAGCACGTTGATCGTATTGACCTGGCACATATTCAACAGCAAATACAAAGCCTTGTACATTTGGAATTTCTTCTAATACAGTATCTACAGGAGGTTCAGAAAAAATTAAATTTTTAGCAGTCTCTAGATCTTTTGCATCTAAATTTTCGATGTCGTATCGCTCATAGATAGTCACATCTGTAGCAGGCATAGATAATTCCTGTTGTAAGGTTTGTAACATGCGTTGCGCTTCTAGGTTGAAAGATTCTCGTTTTGTTACGAATAATCGTTGTATAGCCATTGTAGCCTCCTGTAATGTATATAATTCCCTATGGGATATTGACAAATTAAGTATAGTCGGTCTAGACTTATAAGTAAAGATAATCTTACTAATGAAAAGATTAGAAATACTAATAAATATGAAAAGTTCATGAAGGTCATAAGACCTAACTTTCATGAAGATTTCTACATATTCATTATATATTGAGAGTCTATAGTTATAATAGGGTAATGATATGTGTATTTAAAAGTAAGACGTTACTATTAGTATATAACAGAGGTGAATAAAATGGCAGTATCTGCAGATTTATATAGAACCTTTCTAGGGGTAGGCTTATATTTATCTTTTTCCCGTGCCGCAAAAGAATTAGGCGTGTCCCAATCCGCCATTAGTCAAAGTATTAAACAATTAGAAGGGGAACTTAATATGCCCCTCTTTGTGCGTACTACAAAATCTGTAGGGTTCACGCCAGAAGGCAAAGAGTTGTTTGATACGGTAGCTAAAGCTTTCTCTATTCTTGATAATGGAGTTACCCAATTACAAGAACGTGTTAGCCAAGCTTATGAAAGTTTAAATTTGGCTGCCACAGATACTTTGTGTCGCCATTTCTTATTGCCTTATTTCCATAAATGGCAATTACAAGAAAGTGAAATTGGCTTACATATTATCAATCGTCCGTCTCCTGATTGTGTAGAATTGGTACTCAATAAAGAGGCGCAATTAGCTGTGGTTAATGATTATGAGGGATTGAGAGATAATCCTCAGTTAGAGGTAATTACGCTAGCTACAATTCAAGACGTCTTTGTTGGCGGTCCTGACTATAAAGGGGCGGGCTTCTTTGATCAAGGGCGCCTTCTTAACGAGCCTATCTTGCTTTTGCATAAAGGCTCTGCTAGTCGTACATTCTTTGACGATGTGACTCATGGCGCGTGTCGTAAACCTCGCTTTGAATTAGGTAGCGTTGATGTATTACTAGATCTTGTAGAAATCAATATGGGTATTTCCATGTTGCCTAATCATGTGGTGCAACAAAAAATGCAAGAAGGGACGATTGTGCGCATCGATACAGATATTCCGGTACCAACACGGGACATTGTGCTTGTGCGCTCACGCTTGGTTCCTCAATCTGAAGGGGCTGCAAGATTTACTTCCTTGCTAGTTAATCGTGAAAGTACTCGAGATAAAATTTTATAAGAAAAAGGCATGTTTAAAGACATACTTTAGGAAACTTTCTTAAAGTGTGTCTTTTTATATATTAGTGTAAGTTTTGCCGTGCTATATTATATTCTTATAAAGCAGTTGAGTTATATAATTCATATACAAAATATTTAAGTCTTATTTGCAATGATATTTATGGGGTATATTATAAGACTTTTACTAGATATAGGTTGACCCTAAGGGGTTGTTTACGTTAAAATTTAAAGATAGTTATGCGGAGGTATGAGCACATGGAATTATTAAAAGAACGCATTCGTGAAGAGGGGATTGTCCTCAATAATCGAGTGCTGAAAGTAGATGGGTTCTTAAACCATCAAATCGATCCACAATTGTTTAAGGCGATTGGTAAAGAAATCGCGGATCGTTACCGTGATGCAGGTGTACAACGTATTGTTACCATCGAAGCATCTGGTATTGCGTTGGCGTTGATGGCCGCGCTTGAACTAGACGTACCATTGGTATTTGCGCGTAAGAAAAAATCCATCCTTATGGTAGATGATGTATATCATAGTGTTGTGTACTCTTATACAAAAGAAGAGAATTATGATATCACTATTTCTAAAAAATTCTTGCCAGCTGGTGAAAAAGTGTTGATTATTGATGACTTCTTGGCATCTGGCGAGGCTGCTATGGGCCTTGCTAAATTGGTTCAAGACGCAGGTGATGAAGTGGTAGGAATGGCGATTGCTATCGAGAAATCCTTCCAACCTGGTCGTGAACGCCTCGAAAATGCGGGCTACCGTGTAGAGTCTTTAGTTCGCATTAAAGAATTCAAAGATAATGGTTGTGTGTTTATCGAAGACTAATTAGTCTGATTATTGTTTGAGGGAATTATGAATAAAAAAGCAGAAAAATTCGACTTACTCGTTGCTGATCTTAACAAAGGCGGCAACACTTGGTTTACTAAGGAAGAAATGACAGACGATCTTAATACAGTTGTATATCATGGTCGTTTGGATGTTCATGACCATAGCCTACCTGTGTTCATCGTTGTAGACGACTCCGCGTTCACTTATGCACGCATTGCTATCACAACAACATCTATTGATGAAAAAGTGATTCCTGCCGTGTTGAAAGAGCTTAACACGTTAAATCAAGATTATAAAGTGTCAAAATATTATGTGAGCGTTGAAGACAATAATATTTATATGGATGTGTCTATGCCATGTTTAAATGAACAATTTGATCCTACTGTAGTAGTAAATCTTTTGCTCGAAGTAATTCAACCGCATTTAGATGCTGTACATAAAGATATTCTTAAAGTAGCTGGTTTAGCTTAATAGAGGTTGTTATGAATCCTAAATCCTTATTATTTGATAAGTTCTTGAAAGAAGAAGAAATCATATCTTTTGAACGGAAGGATTTTGATGATGAAGATGGTACAGTAGTATATCGTTCTTATATCAAGTCTCCTTTATGGGATATGCCTTTATTCGTCATTCTCGATAACAGTATTTATAGTGTAGTTCGTTTAGTGTTAGGACCTGAAAAGGTAACAGCACAAAATATGAATGCTTTGAATGCATTAATTAATCGTGACAATGCGACATATAAAAATTATAAACTATATATTGATGAACAAGATTCTAGCCTATACTTGGATTGCGTATATATGTGTGGTGATGATGCGTTCGAGCCTGCATTGATGTATGCATTGATGTCTTCTATCGTAGATTATATTCCTGAATCTGTAGGTGAATTGAAAGCTGCCTTTGAAAGTGGTACTCACTAATCAATAATAGATACAAGTTAAGTGGTCTAATGTTCGGAATTATGAAAAGCGGATAACCTGTTTTTAACCGGGTTATCCGCTTTTTTATATGGATAAGAAAAACCATACAAATAAAAAACCATACAAATATTTGATTAATAGAATTACTTTGAGTTACTCTAAAAGTGTTAAAAACGATATTATATTTTACAGATTAATTTAAACATAATCTATATAATGTAATCTATTTTTTATAATAGTTCGGAATATAACGAATGATAAAAATATTTAATATAAGATTATTCGAAAATGGTATTGCTTTTGCAAATGTTAGGTGTTACAATTTGAATACAAGAAGGAGGTAGCGCCGTGAACTATGCAAATCAACAAACTCAAAGCAAGTCTACGGAGGCTATTTGTGCGCATTTGTCCCAGTCTGTTTCGGCTGGGCTTTTTTATTAGGAGGGATCTATGAAGGTCGGTATTATCATGGGCAGCAAGTCTGACCTAGACACAATGAAAAAAGCATCTGCCGTACTTGATGAATTTAACATTCCCTATGAAATGGTTATTGCCTCAGCTCATCGTACCCCAGAGGCTGTAAAGAATTTTGTTACACGACTTGAAGGTGAAGGAGCTATTGCTTTTATTGCTGGTGCAGGCTCAGCGGCTCACCTACCTGGTGTGGTGGCGAGCTTCACTACACTACCTGTTATCGGCATCCCACTTAATGCAACCGCATTAAAAGGTATTGATTCTCTACTTGCTATTGTACAAATGCCATCTGGCATGCCTGTAGCAACTATGGCTGTAGATGGTGCTAAAAATGCAGCGCTCTTTGCAGTACAAATTGGAGCAGCTTTCAATAAAGACCTGAAAGAACAATATCAACAATATCGTAAAGATATGGCTGAAAAAGTCTTAGCAGACAATGCAGAATTACAAGGTGCTATTCATATTTAATCATATAAATCATCGGCGATTAAATATTGGTTAAGAAAAACAGTTTATTTAGATATCTATTACATAGTTTGTATCATTAATTTATGATAAAGGAGAAAGATCATGGCTAACATCGATTTGGAAAAATTAACATTATTGTACGAAGGCAAAGCAAAACAAGTATATGCAACAGATAACAAAGATGAGTACATCGTTCATTACAAAGATGATGCCACTGCATTTAATGGTGAAAAACATGACACCATCCTTGGTAAAGGCGTGTTGAATAACAAAATTTCCTCTTTCTTCTTTGAATTGTTGAAAAAAGAAGGCGTACCAACTCATTTCGTTCGTCGTGAAGATGATCGCAACCAAACAGTACTTACATTGAAAATAGTTCCTCTTGAAGTTATCGTTCGTAATATTGCGGCTGGCTCTATGGCTAAACGCTTTGGCATTGAAGAAGGTACACCACTTAAACATCCAATTCTTGAATTCTGCTATAAAAACGATGAACTAGGCGATCCATTTGCCAATGAATCCCAAATCACAGCACTTGGTTGGGCTACTCAAGAGCAACTTGATGTAATTTCTACAATTACTTTAAAGGTAAATGATATATTGAAGAAATTTTTGGCTACTAAAAATGTGACCCTTGTAGATTTCAAGGTAGAATTTGGTACCCATAATGGTGAAGTTTTATTGGGTGATGAAATTTCTCCTGATACATGCCGTTTCTGGGATGCTACAACTGGTGAAAAACTCGACAAAGACCGTTTCCGTCGAGATCTTGGTAATATTGAAGAAGCATATAAGGAAATGTTATTCCGTCTTACAGGTGAGCGTGCCTAATAGGGGGGAAGATGAACTACGATTCTGTTTTTGATAAATGGCACGAAGAGTGTGGTGTGTTCGGCATCTATGATAGGACCGTTGATGTAGCACGCTATGTATATTGGGGGCTATTTGCTCTCCAACATCGTGGTCAAGAAAGTGCGGGCATTGCTGTTACCGATGGTCATGATGTAGAGCTGAAAAAAGGCATGGGCTTGTTGACCGAGGCTATCAAAGAATTACCATCTTTGCCAAGCTATATGGGGACTGGTCATGTGCGGTACTCTACGACCGGGTCCAATAATCCGCGTAATATCCAGCCTTTGGTTATTCACTACCAAGGCGGTCAAATTGCGGTGGCTCACAATGGAAACTTAACGAATGCCTTATCTATTCGAAAACGTCTTGAAGCCGATGGTTCCATCTTTCAAACGACGATGGATTCTGAGGTTATCGTAAACTTGATAGCCCGTTCTAAAGCAGAAACACAAGCGGAACGGATTGCCGATGCGGCGCGTCAAATTGAAGGGGCGTTCTCTTTAGTCATTACTACGAACGACTCTTTAGTAGGTGTACGAGACCCTCAAGGATTTAGACCACTTTGTTTAGGTAAAACTGAAAATGGTTATGTGCTCTCTAGTGAAAGCTGTGCTTTTGATGCGATTAAGGCAGAGTTTATTCGTCATATAGATCCTGGTGAAATGGTTATCATCGATGACTCTGGTGTGCGTAGTACTATCTATGCGGAACCAGAAAAAATCCATAAAAAACTTTGCGTCTTTGAATACATCTATTTTGCACGTGGCGATAGTCATATCGATGGTCAATCCGTATATCAATCTCGGCTAAATATGGGCCGCGAACTATATAACGAAACTAAGTATGATGCGGACATCGTAATGTCCATTCCGGATTCCGGTACAACAGCTGCATTAGGTTATGCTCGTGCATCGGGTATCCCTTTTGCAGAAGGGTTAGTTAAGAACCGTTATAGCGGTCGTACCTTTATTAAACCAAATCAAGAGGAACGAGAATTAGCTGTTCGTATGAAGCTAAATGCATTGCCACATATTGTTGGAGGTAAGCGTATCGTCCTTATTGATGATTCTATTGTGCGCGGTACTACGAGTGGTATCATTGTAAAAATGCTAAAAGAGGCTGGTGCTAAAGAGATTTATATGTGTATTAGTTCTCCAACTATTGAGTATTCCTGTCACTATGGCATTGATACATCGGTGCGTAAAGAACTTATAGCAGCTACTCATACAGTGGATGAAATTAGAGATTTTATCAAGGCTGATAGATTACATTACTTGTCTCGTGAAGGCCTATGTCGTGCTGTATCTGATGTAAAGCCAGATGATTTATGTTTTGCATGTTTCAATGGTGATTATAGTGTAGCGGTTCCTGCGGACCAAGAGGAAGGGGTCAAATATGTGCTCGAATAAAACTAGTTTAACCTATCGTGATGCAGGTGTTGATATCGATGCAGGTAATCGCGCCGTAGAACTGATGAAAGAATCTGTTAAACGCACGTATACACCGGGTGTTGTTGGTGATTTAGGTGGTTTTGGGGGACTCTATTCCTTATCTGGTCATGATATGTCTGATCCTATGCTCGTATCTGGTACAGATGGGGTAGGCACCAAATTACGTCTCGCTATTATGATGGATAAACATGATACTATCGGTCAAGACTGTGTAGCTATGAGTGTTAATGATATCCTCGTACAAGGTGCTACACCTTTATTCTTCCTTGATTATATTGCGGTTGGCAAACTAGAGCCTGTAAAAGTGGCGGATATCGTACGTGGTGTAGCTGAGGCGTGCGAAGAATCAGGCTGCGCTTTACTAGGCGGTGAAACTGCTGAGATGGCAGGTTTCTACGATGATGAGGATTATGATGTAGCTGGTTTTGCCGTTGGTATCGTAGATCGTCCTAAATTGATTACTGGTGAAAGTATTAAAGCTGGTGATGTGATTTTGGGCTTGCCATCTTCTGGAGTACATTCCAACGGCTTCTCCTTGGTTCGTAAAATTGTATTCGATCATAAACAGTTGTCTATTGATACAGAAATTCCAGAATTTGGTAAAACTTTAGGCGAAGAATTATTAACGCCTACTCGTTTATATCCAAAAGCGGTACTGCCGTTGATTGAACAAGAACTCATAAAAGGAATGGTTCATATTACGGGCGGCGGTTTCTATGAAAATATTCCTCGCGTTTTACCTGCGGGAGTAACGGCAGAGGTCGATTGTGATACATGGCCTCGTCTTCCTGTATTCGAAAAACTACAAGAATGGGGCAATGTAGATTGGCATGAAATGTACCGTACTTTTAACATGGGCATTGGCATGATTCTCATAGTGGACGCTGCGGATGTGGATCGAGTAAAGGCAAATCTTGAAAGTCGTAATGAAGCGGTATATGAAATTGGTCATATCGTTAGCGGTGACGGTCCAGTTGTTGTAAAAGGGGCGGTATTTAATGACTAGTTCCGTAGCTAAAAAGCGTCTAGCTCTATTCGCAAGCGGTAGAGGATCCAATGGGGAAGCCCTTTATAAAGCCATGCAAGAAGGGTATATTAATGGTGAATTCGTAGTTATCATTACAGATCACGGTGATGCAGGTATCGTTGAACGTTCTAAACCTTGGAATATTCCACTCATTGTCATCGAGCGTAGAGACTATGACTCTAAAGCTAGCTTTGAACAAGCCCAGTTAGATGCGTTAGAGCCCTATAAGGTAGATGGTATCGTTTTGGCTGGATATATGCGCATTGTAGGGACTCCATTGATTGAGCACTATGAGCATAGAATTTTAAATATCCATCCTGCCTTGTTGCCATCCTTTCCGGGACTACATGGACATCAACAAGCTATTGATGCGGGAGTAAAGGTAACCGGTTGTACGGTACACTTTGTTGATGCGGGAATGGATACGGGGCCTATCATTATGCAGAATACGGTTCCTTTATTACCGGAGGATACAGAGGATACCCTGAGTGATAGATTATTGCCTATTGAACATAAAACATATAAAGAGGCGTTACGACTATTTTGTGAGGATAAGCTCACTATAAAAGGTCGTGTTGTATATATTGATGATTGATGTGTAAGCAAAGGAAGACGTTAGATGATTAAAAATGCATTACTTAGTGTTTCTGATAAAACAGGTATTGTAGACTTTGCGAAAGGTTTAGTTGATTTAGGGGTAACCATTTATTCCACAGGTGGGACCCTTAAAGCCATAACCGAAGCAGGTATTCCGGCAAAATCGGTAGAGTCTTTGACTGATTTTCCTGAAATGATGGATGGCCGCGTAAAGACATTACATCCTAAGGTGCATGGTGGTATTTTGGCGATCCGTGATAATGCGGAGCATCAACAAGCTATGGCAGAACATGGTATTGAACCAATCGACCTTGTTGTAGTCAATCTTTACCCGTTCCGCGAAACCATTGCAAAACCTAATGTATCCTTAGAAGAGGCCATCGAAAATATCGATATTGGTGGTCCTACGATGGTTCGTTCTGCAGCAAAGAATCATGCCTTTGTGGGTATCGTAGTAAATCCAAATCATTACGATGAAATCTTAGAGATGCTCAAGGATCAAGGTGAATTGACTAAGGAATATCGCTTTGGACTTGCCAAAGAAGCCTTTGCTCATACGGCGTCTTACGATGTGGCCATCGCTAATTATATGAGTGGAATCTTGAATGAAGGCCCTACACCTCCAGAATATTTGAGTGCTTATGAGAAGGTAACAGATCTTAGATATGGGGAAAATCCGCATCAACAAGCCGCATTCTATAAAGAAATTGGTACAGCTCATGGCATGGGGGCCTTGAAACAATTACATGGCAAAGAGCTTTCCTATAATAATATTGTAGACATGGAAGCGGCATGGAATATGGTATGGGAGTTTACTGAGCCAGCTGCATGCATCATTAAGCATACGAACCCATGTGGTGCCGCTACTGCAGCTACATTACATGATGCCTATGTAAATGCTTACGAAGCTGATTCCGTATCCGCCTTTGGTGGCATCGTAGCCTTAAACCGTGAAGTAGATGCAAGTACAGCGGAGGAAATGAGCAAAATTTTCTTAGAAGTTATTATGGCGCCAGCTTTCACAAAAGAAGCATTAGAAATCCTTGAAGCTAAGAAGAATATTCGTCTCATTGAACTATCTAAGCCGGAATCTGGTCAAGTGACAGTAAAGAAGGTGTCTGGTGGTTTATTAGTGCAAACAGAAGACGATATCCTAGAAGACCGCGTTAATTATAAAGTTGTTACGACGGTACAACCGACAGAGGAACAATGGAAAGCTCTTGAATTTGCATGGAAACTCGTAAAACATGTAAAATCCAATGCGATTTTGATTTCTAATGAAAAGCGTACTCTTGGAGTTGGGGCCGGTCAAATGAATCGCGTAGGTTCTGCAAAAATTGCTCTTGAACAAGCCGGGGAAGCCGCTAAAGGCGCTGTATTAGCATCCGATGCATTCTTCCCATTTGGAGATACCGTAGAAACAGCGGCAAAGCATGGCATTGCAGCTATTATTCAACCAGGTGGCTCTATTCGCGATGAAGAGTCCATCAAAGCGGCTGATGAAGCGGGCATTGCGATGGTATTTACAAACATTCGTCACTTTAAACATTAACTAGTTAAGAATTTTTAGCGGATTGTTAAACACTATCAGGGTAAAATATCTAATGAACGGTCAAGAATTATTGATGCTTGGAGTGGCCCAGTTATGTGTTTATATTATTATGGATTTGATGGCGTTTAGGCGCCGATGGAGGACTTATGAAAGTATGTGTAATCGGTAGCGGCGGCCGTGAACATGCATTGGCGTGGCGATTGTCCATCAGCCCTAGCGTAACAAAGGTATATGCTATTACTGGTAGCGCGGCTATGTCAGATTGTGCAGAGCTAGTTGGCATCGATTGGCAACAAAGCGATCATTTAATTAGCTTTTTGAAAGATAATCAAGTTGATTTAGTTGTTGTTGGGCCTGAGGCTCCTTTAGTAGCGGGCTTAGCAGATGTAATTAATAAGGCGGGGATTCCAGTTTTTGGTCCATCCAAAGCAGCCGCTCAACTAGAGGGCTCAAAGGTATTTGCTAAAGACCTCATGAAAAAATACAATATTCCCACTGCTGCATATGGTGTATTCCACAAGGTAGATGAAGCGAAAGCTTTTATTGCTCAAACAGGAGCTCCTATTGTTGTTAAAGCTGACGGCTTGGCGGCAGGGAAGGGTGTTGTAGTAGCCATGACCATCGATGAAGCGAATGCAGCCGTAGAAGATATGCTCAGTGGTAATCGATTCGGTGATGCAGGCAGCACCGTTGTTATCGAAGAGTTTATGGAAGGCGAAGAGGCTAGTTTATTAGCCTTTGTAGATGGCAAGACCGTAGTTCCTATGATTGCCTCTCAAGATCATAAACGTATTTTTGATGGTGATAAAGGGCCTAATACAGGTGGCATGGGGACCTATGCACCGGCCCCCGTTCTTACAGATGCATTGCGGGACGCAGCGATGAAAACCATTTTAGAACCTATGGTAGCGGCTATGGAAAAAGAAGGCATGCCGTATGTAGGCTGCCTTTACGCGGGGCTTATGATTACTGACGAAGGTCCTAAGGTGGTAGAATTCAATGCGCGCTTTGGTGATCCTGAAACACAAGTTGTATTGCCGCTACTGGATAGTGATTTAGGTGAGATTATGATGGCCTGTGCTAAGGGCACATTAACCTCTAATATGGTGAAATGGAAAGATTCCTCAGCGGCTTGCGTTATCCTTGCTTCTAAGGGCTATCCTGAAACTTCATCTAAGGGCGATGTCATCAGTGGGGATATTAAACAATATGACACAACCATTGTATTCCACTCTGGTACAAAGCTTGTTGGTGAAAATTATGTCACTAATGGCGGTCGTGTGCTTGGTGTTGTCGGACTTGGCAAAGACCTTAGAACGGCACTTGATAGAGCCTATGTACGTATAGAGCATATCGACTTTGAAGGCATGCAATATCGTACAGATATTGGGGCTAAGGCTTTTAAATAAAGTAACAACATTTTGAATATAATGAAAACCTCTACATTCATGCACGACGCATGCGGTGTAGAGGTTTTATTTTCTACCTTTTAACTGTTACCTATGATATAATAAATTAGATATAAAGAGGGCCCATCGACGTGTGATGGCGTTAGGCTCATCTCAAAAATTTTGAAACTTATTGATGACGCCTGACGTGTAGAAGTAAATCTTCTACACGTTAGGTGTTTTTACTATAGTCTATTTTATTTCTTAATAGCGATATACAACTATGATATATAATAAAGAACCGTTAGAACTGAATAGTCCGGTAGCCTTTTGGCTGAATTTTCCAAACGAAGAACGCGTATTTTGGGTGGATCGTCAAAGTGACCGCATCGTTGTAGGCGCTAAACGTTTGGCGATGGTCAAAGATGATGAAGATCGCCATAATTACGCTTACGTGTTTTATGGAGATACTTTTTTTGAAAACTCTAAGGACCCTAAATGGGCTGGCATGGGTCATGAAATGATTGCTTTCACCCATTACTATATTGTAGAAAATGGGGAGTCTTTTTACTTGCACTCTGGTGAAAGCGTCCCTATTACGGATTTCGAGGTGCCTCGAGTTCGCCATAACTACAAGGAAACCAGTGATGATAAGGCGGCTTGGGATAGTTTGATGAACGCTATCGCTGATGGTATTAGTAGTGGTGAAATGACGAAGGTCGTTTCTTCTCGAGAGGTACAGTTTACTAGTGAAACACCATACAATGTGGCAAGTATTTTAGCAAATTTAGTAGATAATAATCCAAATTGCTTTATCTTTGGTTACGAAAAGGATGGACGCACCTTTGTGGGTGCATCGCCAGAGATTCTAGTTCGCCATCGAGGTAGTGAAATTCTCAGCTATGCCTTGGCGGGGACAGCGCCTAAACATGGACCAAATGCGTGGACTAAGGAACAACTGTTAACAGATAAGAAAAATCTTTTTGAACATAATATCGTCCGTGACCGTATTGTGGATATCATGAAATCTATTACTCCGGAGGTTATAATAGGTGAAACGGGTATCATGGAGCTGGCGCATCTATATCATTTGCGCACCATTATTACTGCAAAGGATAGCACAAAATCCCTCGTGGAATGGGCAAAGTTGCTCCATCCTACACCAGCTCTCGGTGGTGAACCGCGAGAAAAGGCGTTGGCATTGCTACAAAAGTACGAAGCTCATGAGCGCGGCATGTATGCAGCACCTTTTGGCTTTATGAAAGATATGGGGGACGGTATTGTCATCGTTGCTATTCGATCTGCCCTCATTATGGATAAGGTTCTTTATGCCTATGCAGGATGTGGCGTCGTAGCCGATTCTGATGCGGATGAAGAGTACGCAGAAACTAATAATAAAATGCGCACCATTTTGGATGCGTTATAATAAATTTCCAAACCCTTAGAAGTTGTTGAAAGGGAATATAATGAACGAATATATTGCTGCCTTGGTAGATGAGTTTTACCAACTCGGAGTCCGGCATGCTGTGTTTAGCCCTGGTTCTCGTTCTACGACGATGGCTATGCTTTTCACGGAGTATGAAGGCTTTGAAACATATATGAATATAGATGAGCGCTCTGCTAGCTTTATGGCGCTTGGCATTGCAAAGGCTCATAAAGAACCAACTGTGTTAGTTTGTACATCCGGTTCCGCAGTGGCTCATTATTTGCCCGCTATTTTAGAGGCTCAATATAGTGGGGTACCTCTTATTGTATTGTCTGCCGATAGACCTTATACCTTGCTACATACAGGGGCTCCACAAACAGTAGATCAACAAAAAATCTTTGGTACAGCTGTAAACTATTATGAAGAATTAGCGGTGCCTCAAAAGGAACATTATTACACATATCCACGACAAGTAGCGCGCAAGGCATATATGAAAGCTATGGATATCAAAAAGGGGCCAGTGCATATCAATGTACCCCTCTTTGAGCCATTAGTGCCTGAACTGGACCGTAAGCACTTTGAAGCGGGACGTAGCCCTTACAAAGTATTTAAACCTAATTACGGCGAGGTGTTTAGCTATCAGAATAGAAGTCTATTGCTTGCACAGTATAAGAGAGTCCTTATTTTAGCTGGCCCACAAATTGATGTAGATGAAGTTGAGTTTATTCATTCCTTTGCGGAGAATTTACAAGCTCCTATCTTGGCGGATCCATTGTCCAATGTAAGACGCTGTCATAAGACTGGTGCTATTGTTGCCAATCATGAAGTTGCTAGCAATCGTAACAATGATACAGATATGATTCAGAAAAAACATTTCTCTGATGTTGTCATTTCTACGTATGATGCGTTTTTAGCGGATAAAGACCTATGGCCTGTACTAAAGCCAGATTGCGTGATTCAGTTTGGCCAAATCGTTGTATCGAAACGGGTACAGCAAATGGTGGCAAGTTGGGATAATGTGGAATATATTGAGATAAATCCCACGATGGACTCGATGAATCCAACGGGGAAAACCACCATGCATATGCAAGCAAGCATCGATATGTTTACGCATTTGTTCGCTGTAAAGAACGAATCTAATGCATATCTTAATAGATGGAAACGTTTAGAAGTAGCTGGTAAAGCTCAACTAAGTACAGCTATAGAAGAACCAAGTTGCTTTGAAGGACGCACGATACGCGAGTTGCAACAGCATATTCCTGACAATAGCCAAGTACTTGTGGCGAATAGCATGACCGTTCGCGACTTTGATTACTTTTGGTTTTCTGGGGAGTCAGATGCCGTTCTTTATGGTAATCGTGGTGTTAATGGTATCGATGGTACAGTTTCCACTGCGCTTGGACTTGCAACGAATCATCAGCCTACATATCTCGTAACGGGTGATTTGTCTTTATTCCATGATCTAAACGGTTTAGCGGTCGCTAAAACGCACAATCTCAATTTGACGATTATTTTGCATAATAACGATGGAGGCGGTATTTTTGAATATTTACCGCAAAAGGGAACGAAATATTTTGATTATTTGTTCTCTACGTCACAAGGTTTAGATTATAGTGGGGCTGCTAAACTCTATGGCTGTGGGTACACTAAAATCTCTAGTCCTGATGAATTGGTCCCTGTATTAGCTAAAGTTAGCGAGGAATCTGGCGTTCATATTATTGAAATACCAACAGACCGGGAATATAGTCGTCAGTTACATAGGAAATATACAAAAGTTTCAGTTGATATGGAGGCATTACTATGAGTCAGTATTTTTGCAGTATTGTAGATAATGCTTTGTGTAATCCAGCTCAGCGCATGTATTTTGACTTGGGAGAGTATCGCTACGGTTTGACTGTGGTAGGTGAAGGGGAACCTATTGTATGTTTCCACGGCTTCTCTGAATCAAGCTATACTTGGGATGCTATTAATCTGCCGGGGTATCGAGTGGTTCGTATTGATTTAATCGGACATGGCGATTCAGATATTCCTGATGAGAATCAGGCTTACACCATTCCTCAAATGATAAAGGACTTACACACAGTTATCTATTACATGGTTGGTGAAAGCTATTACCTCATGGGCTATTCTATGGGGGCTCGTATTGCACTTTCCTATGCTTTACAATATGAACGTGAAATCAAAGGTCTTATTCTTGAAAGTGGCTCGGTAGGCATCGCTTCTGACGCTGAGCGAGCAGCACGCCGCAAGGCGGATGAAGACTTAGCAGTTCATATCGAAGAGCATGATGGTGCTTGGTTTGCTGCACGATGGGCGGAAGCACCTATTTTTGAGAGTCAAAAACAGCTTTCAGAGGGGGTAGAAGAATTAATATACTTACGCCGTTCCAATAATAGCCCATATGCCTTAGCTTGTACGTTGCGTGGCTCAGGGCAAGGCGTAATGCCTTATGTAGGGGATAAATTAAAAAATTTCTCTGTTAAAGGTTTATATGTGAGTGGCGCATTAGATACAAAATATACTACAATAGGAAGAGACGTATTTGGCAAGTTGCCAAGTTTTAATCATGTCATCGTCGACGGGGCGGGGCATAATGTACATATAGAAAAACCGCAGATTTTTGAACAAGCGGTATTGGATTTTTTACAGAAGAAAGGTTAAGTCCATGAGCAAATTTGATTGGAAAGTATTGGATCGTAATTATGAAGATGTAATTTACGAAACATATAATGGCATTGCAAAGATTACTATTAACCGTCCAGAAGTGCGCAACGCATTCCGTCCTAAAACGGTAATGGAGTTAATTGATGCTTTCACAGTAGCTCGTGAAGATAACGAAGTAGGCGTAATCGTATTGACTGGTGCTAACCACGGTAAGGGCGAAGATAAAGAGGCATTCTGCTCCGGCGGTGACCAAAGCGTACGTGGTCACGGTGGTTATGTAGGTGAAGACAATGTGCCTCGCTTGAACGTTCTCGATTTACAACGCTTAATTCGCGTCATCCCTAAACCTGTTATTGCAATGGTTAATGGTTATGCTATCGGTGGCGGTCATGTGTTACACATCGTATGTGACCTTACAATCGCTTCTGAAAATGCTAAATTCGGTCAAACTGGTCCTCGTGTAGGTTCCTTCGACGCTGGTTACGGTGCAGGTTATTTGGCTCGCATGATTGGTCACAAACGCGCACGCGAAGTATGGTTCTTGTGCCGTCAATACACAGCAGCTCAAGCGTATGAAATGGGCATGGTTAATACTGTGGTACCATTTGACAAATTGGAAGAAGAAACAGTTCAATGGTGTAGCGAAATCCTTGAATTATCTCCAATGGCTTTGCGCATGTTGAAAGGCGCTTTCAATGCCGACACAGATGGCCTTGCAGGTTTACAACAATTCGCAGGGGACGCTACATTGATGTACTATACAATTGATGAAGCGAAAGAAGGTCGTGACGCGTTCAAAGAAAAACGGAAACCTAACTTCAAACAATTCCCTAAATTCCCTTAATTGGGAGTCGATACAGTCCTATATGACGGACTATATTAACGGTTAAAACGACAAGTGCGCCTCTATAGGAGGCGCCTTTCTTGTAATATTTCTTTATTTATCATATTTCAATTATTATTTTTTTAGTTATTACTTATAATTTACTATTTATTGGTAATTGGTAATTAGTGATTACGTATTAGTGATTAGGTTTAGATACGAGGTGAGATGATGGAGTGGTTACGTTATGGTGCACAGCACTATCCTAATCGTAAATGTATAAATGAATATACCTATAACGATATATACCGTGGTGTACTCCATGTGGCTCGTAATTTACTGCCTTTAGACGCATCTCGTGTGGCTATCTTGTCTGATAACTCTGTGACCATGGCAATGTATGTGTTGGCTGCTATGCTAGTTCATAAAGAGGTACTTTTACTTAATGTACATCTTAAGCCAAAGGAAATAGAAAACCAATTGGATCAACTAGGTGTTACCACCGTATTACATAGTAAAGAACGACGTAATCAATTATCTCATTTCGTTGATTCGAAGGCCTCTAATTCAATTGTTACAAATGAGTTTGAAGCTCTAGAAGATATTCTATCGGATTTAGCGGTCGAGGACTCCTTTGATTGGGTATTTGTGGACACAGACATAGCTGCTATCATGAATACGAGCGCTACTACGGGGCAATTTAAGTCTGTACCGCTTCGATGGGGGCAGATTAAAGCTCATGTACAAGCATCCCATGAGGTACTAGGAAAAACAGAGCAGGATAATTGGCTAATGGTACTGCCTCTGTTTCATGTGAGTGGTTTATCTATCTTGATGAGGTCTCTTTATAACGGGACGGCTATCACTATTTTGCCTAAATATGATGAAGCTCAAGTTCTCAAACTTATAGAATCTGAGCAAATCAATATGATGTCCTTAGTGCCCACTATTTTGACTCAATTAGAGCCACATATTACGCACCATGCATTACGTGTTATATTGCTCGGTGGAGAATTCATTCCCATGGCGCTCATCGAAGCTTGTGAAAAGAAATCTTTGCCTATCTATAAGACCTACGGCATGACGGAAACCTTTAGTCAAAGTGTGACTTTCTCTGTATTGGAGTATCCTCATAAACGAGAATCTGTAGGTAAGCCCCTGCCTGGCATGCAGGTTCGTATCGATAACTCTGATACGGATGGGGTAGGCGAAATTCATTTGACGGGACCTATGGTTATGACTGGTTACATTAACAAGGAACCTATTGATGGAGACTTTAATACAGATGATATTGGTTACATCGATGAGGACGGTTTCGTTTATATTTTAAATCGTCGTAAGGATCTCATCATTTCTGGGGGTGAAAATATTTACCCTAAGGAACTAGAGGATTTGGTCTATACGTTGCCATCAGTGAAGGAATGTGCCGTTGTACCAGTATTCGATGCTAAATGGGGACAAGTTCCAGCCCTCTTTGTGGCCTTTCATGATGGTAAAAGTTTGCCACCAGAGGATATTCTAGACTTTATGACGGACTCTTTAGCAAAATATAAGATTCCGAAATATGTAAAAGTATTAACCGCATTGCCTCGAAATGGAATTGGCAAAATATTGCGTAATGAATTGAAATTATAAAATTGAGGCGCCTATGAATGATATTTTAAACTTTAAAAGTATAACTACATATCGCCTTAAATTGCCACTGAAGTTCAATTTTAAGACTGCCAAGGGCGAGGTGAAAGAAAGAGAGACTATCGTCGTTCGCATTGAAGACCAACAAGGGTATGTAGGATATGGGGAATGCGTAGCTTTCATAGATCCATTCTACACATTTGAGACCGTAGAAACCTGTTGGAAAGCTATGGTAGATGATTATATCTTTAATCTGCGCTTGATGCGGCCTAAGCCACTGATGACCTATGTACGACAATTACAATTTTGGCTCAATCGAGACAATATGCCTATGGCTATTGCGGCTCTAGAAAATGCGCTCATTCACCTTCATTGTGAACGGTTAGGTGTAAATTCTGTTTCCTACATTATGGATCAACCTTTACAAGAGACTATTGAAAGTGGTGTCGTCGTCGGTGATGTACCAATAGACCAATTACTTGATGTTGTAGCTCATCATGTAATAAATGGTTGTAAGCGGATTAAATTAAAGGTAAATCCTATAGATGGTTATGAACGAGTAGCTTTAGTTCGCAAACAGTATCCTGATTTAGTCTTAGCGGCTGATGCAAATCGTAGCTATTCCTATCAAGCAATAGATAAGGTGCGTCAGTATGATGATTTAGGTCTAGTTTGTATTGAAGAGCCCTTTGCGATGACAAACCTTCAATCTTATAAAGATTGGAAGTGGGAACGTCTTAATCATGGTGATTGGAAAATTTATACGCCAATTTGTTTGGATGAGTCCATTTTGGGATATGATGACCTGTCTTATGCTATCGAACATGGTTTGATTGATGTGCTTAATGTAAAAGTAGGGCGCATGGGAGGTCTTATTCCAACAAAGGCGGCTATTAATCTATGTAGAGAACGTCATATTCCTTATTGGATTGGTAGCATGGTAGAATCAGGGGTTTCTAAAATGCTTCATGTCCAGCTATCCGCATTAGGAGATTCCTATATGGCTGGGGATTTATCTGACTCAAATAGATATTTTGGACAAGATCTTATTTTCCCAGATTTAACATTTAAAGATGGTGTTATGCATGTTCCCGATGGAGATGGACTAGGTGTAACAGTCTTTGATGATAGACTAGAGGCGTATTGTGTGGAGAAACGAACACTATGAATTTAATTGAATCCTTACAAATTGATGCTCCTCGTATGACGAGTGATAACACATGTATTGCAAAAATGAATTTAACTGAGTTTCACAAACAACCACAAGGCTATTTAAACGGTGGTGCTACATTAGCTTTTGCAGAAATTATTGCAGGTATGATGAGTAATGAACTGGTAGGTTCTCATAAATTTGGTGTAGGACAATCTGTAACTGCTAACCATCTACGCCCTGTAAAGTGTGAAGGATCCTTAACAGCGTTAGGAACTTTACTAGTAAAAGGTAAGACATCCCATGTGTGGCGCTTTGATATGATAGATGATGCACAACGCCTTATCTCACAAGTGACTGTAACCATGGCTATTGTAGATTTTGATAGATAAAATCTCATTTTTAATGGATTTAGTTATATTTGCTAATTAAGTTATGTATAATTTCGTCCTACATGAGAACTTACGATTGTTAAGATCATAGGATAATAAAAGGACAGTATATACTTTTCAGTAGATACTGTCCTTTGTTGGTTTTACAATGTAAATGGCTCATCTAGAAAAACGACATAGCTCTTTTTTACGTTTTCTAAGATCTGTAATTTAAAATGTTAGAAAAGACAAAGATATTTATTTTCTAGTGATAGTATATAGGTCTTCAATATTAGGAATATCGTAAATTACCCATGTTCCATCTCCTAAATGACGCATCAAAACTTTTATATCTTTTGTCATATTCTTTTTATTATTTTGTATCGTTACAGTCACAGTAGCCGTATCACCATTATCTTCTGACTTTAGGTTTTTAACCTCTACATCATGTTCCTTAAATAGGCGACCTTCTACAAGACGATCTACCATAGACTTATTATCATCATTTGCTGTAGTGGTATTATTGGTAGGTGATTCAGATTTAAAGCTGTCAGGATCTTCGATATATGTTCGTATTACGTCTTCGATAAGAGCTGGTCCAAATGTTTTCGTAGCTGCTATTGTAGCTTTGCCAAGTGGGGTAGATGTATCGACATATTTATTGCCTTCTCGTTCTACAATGTTTTTTACAATGGATTTTATATCTACGTGGCGCAATGCTTCGTCTGCATCTTTATCTTGTACTGCTTGGTGAATGATTTTTAATGTGTAGGCTGGTGTATGTGGTACATACCATAAAAAGTACCATGCTGCGGCCATCGCTCCTACAATAGCTATGATAAGAGCGACAATAACACCTTTTGAATTGAACTTATTCACAGCGAATCCTTTCATGTTTCTATAGAGTCATTTTCATACTGAATATATACATATTGTAGCATATTGAGTAAAGAATAGGATGATTTCTAGTAAAGGTTATACCTAGTGAAGCTTATAGGGAAAATTGTATTATTGCGAAAACTGACGAATTATGACGATAAAGGGTGGATTCTTGTAATATATTATAGAGATACTTTTATAAAAGCTATAAAATAACGATTATCAAATATAATCAATTATTTTCATAGATTTGTAATAATATTTTTTAAAAAAATAGTTGCATTGCTCTAAAATCCATGATATTATGTACAAGTAGTCAACGCGAGTTGATACGCGGCCCCGTGGTGTAGCGGTTAACATGTCGCCC